>Ga0116226_10000084_pt1 | contig 65611 bp, 69 predicted proteins | sample S1TSphfallax_FD_89692 | JGI IMG/M metagenome (GOLD analysis project Ga0116226, IMG submission 89692) | Host-associated microbial communities from peat moss isolated from Minnesota, USA - S1T2_Fa - Sphagnum fallax MG | ecosystem: Host-associated > Plants > Peat moss > Unclassified | place: USA... | reverse complement strand
CCGGACATGCCGGCCTGGCTGCGGGACATGCCGATCAATCCGCACCTGCTGGACCCGAGCCTGTACCACCGCAAGTCCCGCCGACCCCGAAAAAGAATGGCCTGAGAAAGCCGGTGCCTTGGTGCGTCCATTTCGTTACGAAATAATAACGAAATGGATAAAAGTTAGTCAAGGAGCTGTTCAGACATAAACGCTTCCATTTCGTCATTCCCGCGAAAGCGCTTGGGGATGCACGGATCTCGCTTGTGTCCGTTTCGCGCGGAAATCAGCCGCAACGTCCCCTCTCCGCCCGCGCTTGCGGGGGGAGAGGGTCAGGGAGAGGTGGGTGGTCGGGTCGCAGCGAGGTTGCAAACTTGTAGCGCCACTCGATAACTTCGGAGTTTCCCCCACCTCACCCTACCCTCTCCGCCCCCAGGGGCGGAGAGGGATTTTGCGACTAATCTGAGCGCACATGAGGCTGGATGCCCGCCGTCGTGGTCCGGCCAAACCGGACGTCCGGTCCGGTGGCGGGCGGGTGCTACGACGTCAGCTCGGTCAGCGTCGCCGCCAGTTCCTTCAGGTCGTACGGCTTGGCCAGGAACCGCGTCTCCCCGCTGCCGGGGGCGGCGGCGAGCCTGTCGCGCAGTTCCTCGGCGGCGTAGCCGGAGACCAGGACCGCCGGCAGGCGCGGGTTGGCGAGTAGCTGCCGCACCGCCTCCACCAGGGACGCGCCGTTCATCCCCGGCATCACCAGGTCCGTCACCACCGCCGCCACCCGCGCCGACGGCTCCGCCGCCAGCAGGTCCAGCGCCGCCTCGGCGGTCGGCGCCGCCAGCACGCGCCAGCCATGGCGCAGCAGTGCCCGCTCGGCGACGCGGCGCACCACGTCCTCGTCATCCACCAGCAGCACCGCGCCACGCCGCTTGACCGGTTCGGGCAGCGGCAGGCTCGGCTGCACCGGCGGCACCCGCGCGCGCATCGTCGGCGCGGCGCGCCCGACGAACGCCGCACTCGCCGCCAGCGCCGCCGCATCCGCCGCGACCGCCGCCGAATCCGCGCCGCCCTGCCACGCCGGCAGATAGACGCGCATCCGGGTGCCCTGGCCGGGCGCGCTCTCGACCGCGATGAACCCGTCGCACTGGCGGACGATGCCATGCACCGTCGACAGACCGAGGCCGGTGCCGCCGGCGGACCGCCGTGTGGTGAAGAACGGCTCGAAGATGCGCGGCAGCACCTCCGGCGGAATGCCGGTGCCGGTGTCCTGCACCTCCACCATCACGTAGCTGCCCGGCGGGATCGTCTCCGGCCCGCGCGGCAGCGGGCGGTGCAGCGTCAGCTTGCCGGTCCGCAGCGTCAGCGTGCCACCGTCCGGCATCGCGTCCCGCGCGTTGACCGCGAGGTTGACCAGCACCTGATCGAGCGCCGTCGGGTCGACCCGCACCAGCCGCCCCGGCTGGTCCAGCGCCAGTTCGAGCCGGACGCGGTTGCCCAGCAGCCGGCGCAGCACGGCGGCGAGGTCGGCGACCACGTTGTCCAGCACCAGCACGCGGGGCTGCAACATCTGCTGCCGGCCGAACGCGAGCAGATGCCGCACCAGCGCAGCCCCCCGCCCGGCGCTGGCGCGGATCGCCTCGATCTCCTCCAGCATCTCCTCATCCAGGCCGCTGCGCGCGGCAATCGCGTCCGCGCCGCCGACGATCGCCGTCAGCAGATTGTTGAAATCGTGGGCGACGCCGCCGGCAAGCTGGCCGGCCGCCTGCAAGCGCTGGCTCTGCGCCAGTTGCGCCTCCAGCCGCGATTGCAGGGACACGTCCTGCGCCGACAGCAGCACGCCCTCGACCGCGCCGGCCGCGCCGACCATCGGCGAGCAGGTGACGCTGACCGTCAGCGGCCCGTCCGCCTCGCGCGCCAGCAGCGCCGTCAACTGCCGGGGGGCGGCGGAGACGTCTTGCAGCAGCGCCGCGAACTCGGCCGCCACGGCATCGCGGTCGGTCTCGGCGAACAGCAGCCGCACCGGCGTTCCGGGGGCCAGGTCGAGCGCGCCGCCGAGCATCCGTTGCAGGCCGGCGCTCGCCCGCACGACGCGGCCCTGCCGGTCGGCGACCAGCCGGCCGGCGGAGGGGTCCTCGAACAGCAGCCGCAGCGGTTCGTCGAGCGGCCCGACGAAGCGGTCGATCAGCCGCAGCGCCGGTGGCTTGGTGCGCGCCAGCAGGCGGCGCAGGCGGGCCAGGCGGACCATCAGGCCGCTCGCCTCCGCAGCCGCCAGACATAGGCAATGACCTCGGCCACCGTTTGATACAGCTCCCGCGGGATTTCGCTGTCCAGGTCCAGCGCGTGCAGCGCCCGCGCCAGCGGCGGATTCGCGACCACCGGCACGTTGTGCTCGCGTGCCACATCACGGATGCGTAACGCCAGCGAATCTACGCCCTTGGCGATCACGCGCGGCGCCCCGTACGAGCCGCGCTGGTAGGCGAGCGCCACCGCGTAGTGGGTCGGGTTGGTGATCACCACGGTCGCCTTCGGCACCTGCTTCATCATCCGCCGCCGCGCCCGCTGCATCCGCAACTTGCGCAGGCGCTGCTTGATCTGCGGATTTCCGTCGGTCTCCTTGTGCTCCTCCTTGACCTCCTGGCGGGTCATCCGGGTGGACCGCGCGAACTGGAAGCGGGAACGGGCGATATCGAACCCGGCCAGCGCCCCCTGGGCGATGACCAGCGCCAGCGTGACCCGCAGCACCTCCCGCGCGGTCGCATCGAGCAGTTGCGTCGGCTCCCAGAACAGCGCCGCCGGCAGCATCGGCATCGCGGCGGCGACGATCGTCCAGGTCACCGCGCCGACGATCCCGACCTTCAGCAGCGACTTGCCGGCTTCCAGCGATGCCGCGGCGGGCGCGATCCGCGCGAGGCCCCGCATCGGGCTGAGGCGGGACAGGTCGGGCAGCAGCGCCGCCAGATTCACCAATCCGCCGGTCTGCATCATCACCGCGAAGATGCCGGCGGCGGTGCAGGCCAGCAGGAACGGCCCGGCAAACATCAAGACATCGGTGATCGCGGCCCGCAGCGCGCTGGTCGGCGAGGTGCCCGGCGGCGCGGTCAGGAACGAGGCCAGCCGCATCACCAGCACGCGCCCGGCGGCCGGCGCGGCCATCGTCAGCAGCAGCGCCGAGACCGCCAGCACCGCGACCGGCGCCGCCTCCCGCGAGAGGGGGGTCTGCCCGGCCTCCCGCGCCTGGATCAGCCGGCGCGGCGTCGCGGCTTCGCTGCGATCGGCGCCCGACTCCGACTCAGACATTGCCAGGGTCAGCCATCGCTAGGCTGATTCCATCGGCGCGGCCCGCGAATGCTCCCCCTCCCCGTGTGGGAGGGGCAATCGCATTTTGACGCAATCGTTTTTAGTTCGTCATGGCCGGGCTTGACCCGGCCACCCACGCCTCTCCCGCGCGCAGTGCATTGATTACACGTACTCATCCTCCTGGTTTCCCTCGTACGAACGGCACCGCGTGGGTGGCCGGGTCAAGCCCGGCCATGACGAAAAAGAAACATTTTTCGGCAAATGCTCCCCCTCCCCGTGTGGGAGGGGGCTGGGGGGAGGGGTCGCTGTCAGGGTCAGACATCGCCCGTTTCAGCCATCGTCACGGCAGTCCGGTGGTGCCGGCGCCCGGCAGCAGCCCCAGCGCCGGCCCGGCCGCGTCCTGCCACGCCGCCAGCAGCGGCGCGCCGAGCAGGCCGACCAGGGCAATGCCGCCGGCGAGCTGGGCCGGCAGCATCAGGAAAAACACCTGCAACTGCGGCGCGAGGCGGGACAGCAGTGCCAGCGCCACATGCCAGACCACGCCCGCCAGGACGAACGGCGCCGCCAGCCGCACCGCCAGGCCGAACAGCGTCCCGACGGCGGTCACCGCCGCCGTCGCCGTGTCCGCCGCCGGCAGCAGGGCGCCGCCCGGAATCACCGCATAGCTGCCGGCGATGGCGGCCAGCGGCAGCACATACAGGCCGCTCGCCAGCACGACCACGGTGGCGGCGAGCCCGAGCAGCCGCCCGAGCGCGGCACCCTGCGGGCCGAGCACGGTGTCGGGTTGCAGCACGCTCGATTGGCCGATGACGGCGGCGATGATCTGGCCGGCCAGCGGCGGCGCCGCCGCCACCAGACGCGCCAGCCAGCCGAGGAACATGCCGGTCAGCAACTCGGCCGCCACCATGTACAGCAGCGGCCCGACATCGTCCGGCGGGCGCGGCATCCTCGGTGCCAGCACCGGCAGCAGCAGCGCGGTCAGCGACACCGCGAACCCCGCCCGCACCATCGCCGGCACCTCGGTCTCCCCGCTGCCGGGAAACAACATGCAGGCGCCGCCGGCGCGGCAGATCAGCAGGACGAATGCGAATGCCCAGGCGGGCAGATTGGCGATCAGAACGGCGTCGGCCGCAGTCATGCCCGTCCGCGCGTGCCCGTCACGAGCCGCCCACCGCGACCATCTTGTCGAACAGCAGATGGGTGAAATCGGTCAGCGTGGTGAGCATGAACGGGCCCATCACCATCAGCGCCAGCAGCATCGCGCCGAGCTTGGGGACGAAGGCGACGGTCTGCTCGTGAACCTGGGTGATCGTCTGCACCAGGGACATCACGATGCCGATGACCAGGCCGATCGCCAGCGGCGGCCCGCCGAGCTTCAGCACGACATTCATGGCCTCGCGCAACAGCGCGCCGACATCGCCCTCGTTCATGATCCCGCCCTTTTTGTGCGTTCGGTCCTGTCGGTTCCCGGGGACGGCCGGCCCGCGCGGCGCGGGGCGGCGGCCCGTCAGATCGGCATGCGCATGATGTCCTGATAGGCCGAGACCACGCGGTCGCGGATCGCGGTGGTCACTTGCAGCGCCAGTTCCGCGCGGGTGACGGCCTGCACCACCTCGGTCAGGTCGCCGCCGCCGGCGACCGCCGTCATCGCCTGGTTTTCCGCCGCATGGCCGGCATTCACGGTGCCCTCGACCGCGCGCCACAGCACGCCGCCGAAATCGGCGCCCGACGCGGCGGTGCCGCCGGCGCCGTCCACGTCCTGATAGGCGCGCGCGGCGTTCTGCGGCGTCACCCCGCCGGGCGTGACGACCAGCGGCGGCGCGGTGGTCCCGGTCAGCGGCGCGGCCATGTCGATCCGCTCCCGCCGCTCACTTCAGGTAGTCGATCGTGCGTTGCAGCATCCCGCGGGTGGACTGCATGACGGTCAGGTTGGCGTTGTAGCTGCGCTCCGCCTCCCGCATGTCCATCACCTCGATGAAGCTGTTGACGTTGGGCGTGCGCACGTAGCCGCGCGCGTCCGCCGCCGGGTGCGAGGGATCGTATTTCAGCGGGAACTCGCTCTGGTCGTGGCTGACCCGCGCGACCTCGACCAGGTCGACGCCGGTGGTCTGGTCCATGTGGTTGGCGAACGTGACGGTCTTGCGCCGGTACGGCGCGGCACCGGGGGTGCTGCCGGTGGTGTCCTGGTTGGCCAGATTCTCCGCGATCACGCGCAGGCGCGAGGTCTGCACCGTCATGCCGGCGGCCGAGATGTCGAGGGCGCGGGTGATGTCCATGGCGGTGCGTCCGTACCCCGGTCCTGCCGCTAGCGCCCGATCGTGGTCCGCACGAGGCCGAGATACTTCTTGGTGAGGTTGGTCACCAGCTCATGCACCCCGTCGGTATCGGCGATCTTGACCAGTTCCTTGTCGAGCGAGACCGCGTTGCCGTCCGGCGCACGCTCGAAGATCCCCTGCTGGGTCCCGAGGCCGCCGCCGCTGGCGGGCGCCAGATGCGCCGGGTCGGTGCGCACCATCTCGACGCCCGCCTGTGCCAGCGACGCCGCGAACGGCTTCAGGTCGCGCGACTGCCAGTGCGGCGTGTCGGCGTTGGCGACATTCTCCGCAAGCAACGTCTGCCGCGCACTGACCCAGGCCAGCCTTCGGTCGGCAAGCGCGAACAGGGGTACGTCGGAAAGATCCATCGGCGCGCCATCCCGCGTTGGGTGCCCCGGCACAGTGGGCGCGCATTCCTCAACGGCGCGTAAACGTCGGGGGCCGGCGGCCGGCAACACTTCCTCAAGGTAATGATCGGCATCGTCCGCTCATGTCTGATCCCCAGACCCAGGCCGTCGCCATGGCGGAGGCCACCTGCGGCATGTTGCGGATGGCTCGCGCCCTCGTGGAATCCCGGCGCACCGTCGATCTGGCGGGCTTGCAGAACGCCGTCGGCCGGCTGTGCGCGGCAACGTACGACCTGCCCTACGACGAAGGCTGCTCGCTGCGGCCGCATCTGACGGCGGTGCTCGGGGAACTGGATTCGCTCGAGCAGGCGATCAACGTCGCCGCCTTTCGCGGCAAGGGGCAATGACGCCGACCAGCCTGGCGACGGCGCTGCTGGCGCTGCTCGGGGTGGTCGGCCTGATCCTGCTGACCCGCCGCGCCGCGATGCTGCTGCCGACGCTGCGGCTGCCCGGTCTGCCCAACGGCATGATCGGCGGCATGGTCGGCGGCGTCATCGCCGGCGGGCCGCTCCGCCTGGAGCAGACCATCGCCCTCGATGCCCGCCGCCGCCTGCTGCTGGTCCGCTGCGGCGGGCGGCGCGTGCTGCTGATGACCGGCGGGCCGCAGGATGCGGTGGTGGGCTGGCTCGACGCACCCTCGGAAAATCCGGAGACGTCTCATGATTCGCCTGCTGCTGCCGCTTCTGCTGCTGCCAAGCAGCGCCTTCGCGCAGTCGATCTCGCTTGATCTCGGCGCGGCGGGGCCCGGCGTAACCTCCCGCATCGTCCAGCTCACCGCGCTGATCACGGTGCTGTCGCTGGCGCCGAGCCTGCTGGTGATGATGACCGCGTTCGCCCGCATCGTGATCGTGCTGTCGCTGCTGCGCAGCGCCATCGGCACGCAGGGCGCGCCGCCGAACATGGTGCTGATCGGGCTGGCGCTGTTTCTCACTTTTTTTGTGATGGAGCCGGTGCTGGACCAGTCCTGGACCACCGGACTGCTGCCGATGACGGAGGGCAAGGTCTCCGACCTCGATGGATTGCGTCTGGCCGCCGAGCCGTTCCGCAAATTCATGGCGGCGAGCGTGCGCGGCGACGATCTGCGGCTGTTCATCGACATGGCCAAGCTGCCCGACCCCGCCTCGCCCGACACGGCGCCATGGCGCGCACTGGTGCCGGCCTTCACGGTCGGCGAGTTGCGCCGCGCGTTCGAGATGGGGTTCCTGCTCTACCTGCCGTTCCTGGTGATCGACATGGTGGTCGCGAGCGTGCTGATGGGCCTGGGCATGATGATGCTGCCGCCGAACGTCGTCTCGCTGCCGTTCAAGCTGATTTTCTTTGTTCTCGTGGACGGCTGGCGGCTGGTTGCGGGCAGCCTGGTGCAGAGTTTCGCGCAGCCTTGAGCGCGCACGCTCAAATTCGTCATGGACGGGCTTGACCCGTCCATCCACGCGGCACCGCCGTCGCGATGGCGATCGCCTGGTACGAAGATCCGAATGTCCTTGGATGCGGCCCGCCGTGGATGGACGGGTCAAGCCCGTCCATGACGTGAAGAGGGTGTTTACGACTTCACAGCGCCGACCAGTCCAGCACGACCTTGCCGCTCTGGCCGGACAGCATCGTCTCGAACCCCTCGCGGAAATCCCGGGCGCCGAAGCGGTGGGTGATCACCGGGGAGATGTCGAGCCCGCTTTGCAGCATCGCGACCATCTTGTACCAGGTCTCGTACATCTGCCGACCGTAGATGCCCTTGATCTCCAGGCCCTTGAAGATGACGTGATTCCAGTCGATCGCCGTGTTACCGGGCAGGATGCCGAGCAGCGCCACCTTGCCCCCGTGATTCATCGCCGCCAGCATGTCGGAGAACGCGGCCGGCACGCCCGACATTTCCAGGCCGACATCGAATCCCTCGGTCATGCCGAGGTCGGCCATCACGTCGCGCAGATTTTCGCGGGTGGCGTTGACGGCGCGGGTCGCGCCCATCCGGCGGGCGAGGCCGAGGCGGTAGTCGTTGACGTCGGTGATCACGACATGCCGCGCGCCGACATGCTTCGCGATGGCGACGGCCATGATGCCGATCGGCCCGGCGCCGGTGATCAGCACATCCTCGCCGACGAGGTCGAAACTCAGCGCGGTATGCACCGCGTTGCCGAACGGATCGAAGATCGCCGCCAGATCGTCGCCGATGTCATCGGGAATCTTGAAGGCGTTGCTGGCAGGCAATGACAGATATTCGGCGAACGCGCCGGGGCGGTTGACGCCGACGCCCAGCGTGTTGCGGCACAGATGCCGCCGGCCGGCGCGGCAGTTGCGGCAATGGCCGCAGGTGATGTGCCCCTCCCCGCTCACCCGGTCGCCGACCTTGAAGCCGCGCACTTCCTGCCCGACCTCGGCGACGACGCCGATATATTCGTGGCCGACCTGCATCGGCACCGGAATCGTCTGCTGCGCCCAGTCGTCCCACTTCCAGATATGGATGTCGGTGCCGCAGATCCCGGTCTTGCCGACCTTGATCAGCACGTCGTTGTGGCCAATCTCGGGAATCGGCAACTCCACCAGTGCCAGTTCCGGCGCGCGCGCCGTTTTCGACAGGGCTTTCATGGTCTGCCTTTCAGATCACGCCGAGCGCACGCCCGACCTTGCCGAACGCGGCGACGGCGCGTGCCACCTGCGCCTCGGTGTGCGCGGCGCTCATTTGCGTGCGGATGCGGGCGCGGCCCTTCGGCACCACCGGGTATGAGAAGCCGACGACATAGATGCCCTCGGCCAGAAGCGCCTCCGCCATCCGTCCCGCAAGCGTCGCCTCGCCGAGCATGACCGGGATGATCGGGTGCGCGCCCGGCACCAGCGAGAACCCGAGGTCCGTCATCTCGCGCCGGAATGTTTCGCCGTTCGCGCGGACCCGGCGGCGCAGCGCGGCGCCTTCGCCGCTCGCCAGCACGCGCAGAACTTCCAGCGTGGCCGCTGCAATCGACGGCATCAGCGCGTTCGAGAACAGATACGGCCGCGACCGCTGCCGCAGCAGGTCCACAACCTCCCGCCGGCCCGCGACATAGCCACCGGACGCGCCGCCCAGGGCTTTGCCGAGCGTGCCGGTGATGATGTCCACGCGCCCCTCGACTCCGCAGAATTCAGGCGTGCCGCGCCCGTGTTCGCCGATGAAGCCGACGGCGTGGCTGTCATCCACCATCACCAGCGCGCCGTATCTGTCGGCGAGATCGCAGACGCGGCGCAGGTCGGCGATGATGCCGTCCATGCTGAACACGCCGTCGGTCGCGATCAGCTTGAAGCGCGCGCCGGCGGCATCCGCCTCGCGCAGCTTCGCCTCCAGGTCGGCCATGTCGTTGTTGCGGTAGCGGTAGCGCCGCGCCTTGCACAGCCGGATGCCGTCGATGATGCTGGCGTGGTTCAGTTCGTCGCTGATGACGGCGTCCTCCTCGCCGAGCAGCGTCTCGAACAGGCCGCCGTTGGCGTCGAAGCACGAGGAATAGAGAATGGAATCCTCGGTACCGAGAAACGCCGAGAGCGCGGCTTCGAGCTGCTTGTGGACGCTCTGCGTGCCGCAGATGAAGCGCACGCTCGCCATGCCGAACCCGTCCGCGTCGAGCCCGCGCTTGGCGGCGTCGATCAGCCGGGAATCATCGGCGAGGCCCAGATAGTTGTTGGCGCAGAAGTTCAGCACATCCGCGCCGCCTTCGAGCCGGATGCCGGACGATTGCGGGCTCGCGATCACGCGCTCGGACTTGCGGAATCCGTCCGCGCGGATCTGATCGAGCGTGGCTTGCAGATGCGGCAGGAAACGCTGGTCCATGCGACTCACCCGGCTGCGGATGGCCACACTCTCGCGCCGCCCGCCCCGTCGCCACAAGGGCGACGGGAGGGTTCGGCGCTTTTTGGATGGCGCTATGCCGGCAGGTGGCGCCGGATATACGGCGGCAGATGGAACGCCGAGGCGTGCAGTTCCGGCGTCCAGTAGTCGGTGGTGCCGAGCACGCCGGCCGCCTCCGCCCGCGCCCGGATCGTCGCTGCATCGACCGCGTCGAGTCCTGGCTGCTTTGCGGCGAAGCCCAGCGTCATGAAGCCGCCGACATAGGTCGGCACGGCGGCGACGTAGGCGCCGACATGCGGGAAGAATTTCCGCCGGCGCACGCTCGTCTCGCGCAGTTCGTCCGCCTGCATGAACGGCACGCCGCACTGGTTGACGATCAGCCCGCCGGCCGAAAGGATTCTCGCGCTGTTGGCATAGAAATCGTCGGTGAACAGCACCTCGCCCACACCGATCGGGTCGGTGCTGTCGACGATGATGCAGTCGAAGCTGCCGCTCGCCGCCTGCCTCACATAGTCGATGCCGTCGCCGACGATGACGTGGGCGCGGGCATCGTTCCAGGCGTCGCCGGAAACGCCGGGCATGAATTCGCGGGCGAGGCGGATCACCTCGCCGTCGATCTCGACCATCACGGCCTGCTCGACGGTGCGATGTTGCAGCACGCGGCGCAGCACGCCGCCATCGCCGGCGCCGATGATCAGCACGCGGCGGGCCGCGCCGTGCGCCAGCAGCGGCACGTGCGTCAGCATTTCCTGATAGACGAACTCGTCACGCTCGGTGATCTGCACGACGCCGTCGAGCAGCATGACGCGGCCGTGGGTGAAGCTTTCGAACAGCACGATGTCCTGAAAGGCGCTCTGCACGCGCGCCAGTTCGCGCTTGACCAGGAATCGCTGGCCCCACTCGGCGTACAAAGTCTCGTTGACCCACGAATCGGTTGCCATAGGTGCTGCCTCCAGCAAAAGAAAATCCAGGGCATTGCCCTGGATTCTTCAGAAAGGGGTCCGGGGCCATGGGCCCCGGCGGGGTCGAGGGGCAGCGCCCCTCGCCTTGCTCTTCCTAGTAGACTCGTCCGCGCCGCTGCTCGTCGATATCGACGCGCGAGGGCGAGAACGCGGCCTTCAGCACGGGAATCGACAGGTACGGATCGCAGGCCCCGCACATGAAGATGTCCACGGCCGCGAAGTCACGCTCGGGCCAGGTGTGGATGGAGATATGGCTCTCCGCCAGCACCACGACGCCAGACACGCCACCATTCGGTGAGAAATGATGGAAATGGCTGTGCAGAATCGTCGCACCCGCCGTGATCGCCGCTTCGCGCAGCGCCGCGTCGATATGCTCGGGGTCGCCGAGATTGCTCGCACCCCACAGATCCGCCAGCAAATGCATACCGGCGAACTTCATTCCGTCGCGCTCGACGAAATAGTCTTTCTGATCCTCCGCCGCTTCCGCGAGAAGAGTGTCGTTCGTCTGGTTCTCGCTCGGGAATTCCGAGACCATCCCCAGTGGCGTGAGTGCGTTCATCCGCATCCCCTCTGTCCAACCAGCAGACGGCCGGCAGGATGCTGGTAGGTGCATCCCCTTGGGCCAAGGCGGCGGAACATGATGAAAAGGGGGGGGTGACGCAAGAGCAAATATCCCCCTTGGGGACAGAATTTCGCGGGGCGGTTCTGCGCTGGGCGGGCCTTGCCGTTACGTCCCCGAGGTTATTGGGCCGGCGCGTCCAATTCGGCGGGCAGGGTGCCGGCGAACGCCGCCTCCTTCGCGGCGCGCGGCAGGTCGGCGACGCCCTGCACCGGCCGCTCGGTCAGCAGCTTGAACATGTCGGCCAGCTTGCCGGCGGGCATCCGCGCCAGATCGTGGTCGCGCAACTGGCCCAGCAGCGCCTCGTCCCCGGCCTGTGCCGCGGCGGAGGCGAGGCGGAGCAGCGTGTTGGCGGGCGCTTCCGCCAGCGGTCCATCGGCGGGCACGGTCTTCTGCACGTAGCTGAGCAGGGCGGTGACGGCCCCGTGCCAGTCTTTCGCCTGTTCCGACAGGGTCGCCCGCACCTCGTCGGCCTCCGGCGTGCCGAGCGCCGCCAGCGCCGCCGTCGCCGGCGCCAGGGCGCCGCGCGCGGCGGTCGCGCGTGCGAAGGTGATCGTGCGCGCCTCGTTGACCGCAGCCGGCAAGCCATCGGCGGCGGAATCGGACAGTGCCTCGAGCGCCCCGGTCGGGTCGTGGTCATCGAGCCGGACGGAGGCGAGGCGTGCGCCGATCTCCGCCCGCGCCGGGCCTTCCGGCGTTGCCTTCATCAGTTTTTCGAGCACCGGTATCGCCCGTTCCGGCAGATCCAGCGCCACCAGCCGGTCGGCAAGCCGCGCCGCCAGCGCCCGGCCCTGCTCGCCGGCCGGGAGCAGGTCGGGGTTTTCCTCGATCAGCGAGACCATTTCCAGCGGCGGGAGCGCCTTGCGCGCGTCACCCTCCAGCGCGCGGGCGAACACCTGGGCCATGCGGTCATGGATGTCGGGCAAGGCGTCGGGCCAGGTCTCGCCGAGCGGCGCATCGGCGGTCTCCCGCAGAAGCGCCAAGGCCGCGCGCCAATTCCCGGATTTTTCGCGCAGTTCCGCCACGCGCAGTCGCAAGTCCAGCTCCCGCCGGTCGCCACGCCAGGAATAGATCAGCTTGTCGAGCGCATCGGCCGCCTGCGCGGTGGTGAACGCGCCGGAGCGCAGCCGCAGCTCGGCCGCCGCGACGGCGGACCGCGCGCGTTGCAGCCGATCCACCGACAGCGCCAGCCGGTCCAGGATGACCAGCGCCGGCGCCACCTTGCCGTCGTGGATGTCCAGCAGCGCACGCGCGTAGTCGAGCCCGCCGTCGTCCTTGCGCGCGGCCAGCAGGCGCCGCGCCGCCTCCTGCTCGCCGCCGAGCACCATCGTCTCGGCGGCCAGCGGCAGCAGCCGTTCGCGCAGTGCCTCCGGGTAGGCCAGAAGCAGCGGCATCGTCGCGGCAAAGCGGGCAGCAGCGTCAGGCGCGCCCTCGCGCAGCATCGCCTGCCGCACCGCGCGCCACAGCGCCACCTCGTCGGTGCCGTCGAGGCGCGGATCGTCGATGCCGGCCGATTCGTCGAGCCGGCCGTCGAGTATCGCGGCGATGGCGGTCAGGCCGACGACGTCCGGCGTATCCGTGGCCCGCGCGTCGTCGGCGACGATCAGGGTGGCCAGCGCCTGCGCCTCCGCCCCCAGGCCGAGCGCGATCTGGGCTTGCACAGCCGCGAGCCGGCCGGCCGCGCGGGCTTGCGGCGGCGCGGCGGCGGCCCCGGCGGTCGCGGCTTGCAGCCGGCGCAGCAGCGCCTCAGTCGGCAGCGCCGGCAGATCCCAGCGCCGCGTCATCCGCGCCGCTTCCAGCGCCGCCACCGCCTCCGGCCCGGGCGGATCGAGCGCCACGCCGCGCCCGCTTTCCTCCGCCACCGGCGCCGGCGCCTTGTCGGCGGCCTTCGGTTCGGCGGCTCCCTCGGGCTTGGCGCCCGGCTTCTCCGGGGTGGTGCCCTCGGCCCCCTCCGCCGGTTTGGCAGCGGGCTTCGGGGGAGGAGGCTTCGCGGGCTCGGCCGCGTCGCCCTCGGCGGCGAGGACGAAACCGACGAAATCCTTGGCCGGCGCCACGCGCAGCGCCAGCGCATCGGAGGCCGGGTCGACCGCCACGCCTTGCAGCGTTTCGAGCAGCGTGAATTCGGGCGTGCGGCGCGTCACCGGCACGCCCTGTCCGGGCTTGGTCTGGGTGCCGACCAGCAGCGCGCCGCCGGTCGCGGGATCGGGCACGGAGACGACCGCGCTCGGCCCCGCCGCGACCAGCCGCATCGTGCCGTCGGCGATGTCGCCGCGAATCGCCGCCAGCAGCGGCGGCGCGGGCAGCCGGGTCAACGCCCATCCCTCCTCGACGCGCGACAAGCGGACGCCGGCACCGTCGGGCAGGCTCATGCGCAGCAAGGTTGCCGCCGGCAGCACCTGGATTCGCGCGTCGTGGAACGCGGCGGCGACGGCCGGATCGCCGGACAGGTTGGAGAGATCGAGCGGGCGCCGCTCGTCGAACACCACGACCAGTTCCCCGTCCCTGCGGAACGCGGCAGCGCCGGTGCTGGCCGCGAACGGCAGGATCAGCGTCGCGCCATCCGCCCGCGCCGCAATCGCGACCGGCTCCTGGCTGGCGCCGGGAGCGGCAACCGGATTGGCCGGCGGGGCGGCGGCTGGTGCGGCGGCGGCGGCCGGCGCGGGTTGCGGTTGCGCCGGCATATCGGTGGGCGCGACGGTCGGCGCCGGTGCCGGCGGGAGGGGCGCATCCTCGACCTCCGTCACCGGGGCGGCGACGGTCGCATGGGTTCGGGCGGGTGCGGCCATTGCCACCGGAGCCGGCATCGGAGCGGATGGGCTGGCCGGAGACGGCGGCGCGGGCGGAGAAACAGGAGAAGCCGGCGCGGGCGGAGAGGGCGGGCTTGCCGGAACCGCGGGGGCAGCGACGGCGGTCGAGGCCGTCGGCGCGGGCAACGCGGCGGGGGCGGCGACTATGGCCGGCATGGCGGCGCCCGGCGGCCGGAGCACGGCCGGCAGCTTGCCCTCGAGCAGCGCCTGCAACGGCACGCGCACCCGCTCGGATGACCGGGTCGCCGCCCGGTTCGGCGCGGCCTGCGACAATGTCGCCGGATTGGCCGCCGGTGCCGGGGCCTGCGGCTGAGTGGGACCGGATACGGCCTGCGCGGGCGCTTGCGCCATTTTCGCTTCCGCCGCCGCCGGACGGGGTGCGGCCGCCGGCAGTGGCGCGGGCGGCACGGCAGCGACGGCAGCAGCGGCTATCGGGGGCGGCGCGGCCGGCATCGCGACGGCGGGCAGCGGGCCGGACCGGGGCGGCGGCCCGGAAAAAGCCTGCGGTGATATCGGCGCCGGCTTGGGAGCCGGGGCGGCAGGCGGAGCGGCGGACGGGGCGGCAGGCGGCGCGGCGGCGGTCCCGGCGCCCTCGGCGAACACGTCGATGACGAGGCGAGACCCCTGCCCCGTCGCCGAAGCCGGCAGGTGCGTCGCGGTGAAATGGGCGCCGGGGACCAATGTCAGCGTGGCATCGCCGCCGAGCTCCGTGATCGCCGCAACGTTCCGGGGCGCGCGGGCACCACCGGCAAAGCTGGCGCCGACCACATGCACGCGCGCCGCGCCCGCCTCGGCGGTCGCGGTTGCGCTCGCACCGGGCGGCAGGTCGATGACGACGCGGCCGAAGTTTCCGTGGTTGCCCGTCCGTATCGCCGCCTGCGCGACGACGGCCGCCGGCGCCTTGGCAACCGGCGGGGACGAGTCCGTCGGCGCCGGTGGTGCCGCGGGCGATGCGGTGGTCGGGGCTGTCGTCGCCGGAGAAGCCGGTGCGGCGGGCTGCGGCGTCTCGGCCCGCGCCGGCGGCGCGAGGAGCGGAACCAGCAGCAAGATGACAGCGGAGAACCGGATGCTCACGTCACGCGCCCATCGACGCCCATTCCGTAGCACGGCACGCAATGGTCCGCGAGACTGCGGCGCCGCTCGGTCGATGCAACTGCGCCCGTGCATCGGCGCCGTCAGTCGAAGCTCGCCAGCAACTTGTCGATGTCGGTCTGGTCCATCGCGCTGCCCGGCAGTTGCGGGCCGGCCGGTGGCGGATCGCCATTTGTCGGCACAGGCCCGACAACCACGGGGGCCGGGCCCGCGTGCGCCGACGCGTGGTCGGCATCCCGGTTGGCCTCGCTGAACGTGTTGACGATCACCGCAACCTTGGAGTCGATCGCCTTCAGGGTCGCCACGATCTTGGTGATGCGCTGGCCGGTGATGTCCTGGAAACTGCACGCCTCGTAGATCTTCGATGTCGCATCCTGCAACAACGAGGCGCCGTCGCCTTCCAGCTTGCTGCCGACGGCATCCAGCGTCTCGCACACTTCCAGGATGCTGTTGGTTGCGGCGGCGGTGTGTTCGACGATCGCGTCCAGTTCGTCGGTCGCCGAGGGAATGTGGCTCGCGGTGATGTCGTCCACCTCCAGGGCCGCGATCTCGGCGCGGGCGCTGGCGATGGTCCGGCCGAGTTCCTCGACCTCATGCAGCAATCCCGTCTCCTTGACCGAAAGATCGCCGCGCATCGTCGTCAGCACCGCGCGCACGACGTTGGCCACCATCGCCGGGTCGCTCGCCGGGTATCGCTCGCGGATCGCGACCAGCCGACGCGCCAGGGCGTCCGGGCCGTACTCGGAACTGTCAGGCATTTGCGAGAACCTTTTCGATCTTTTCCTTCAGCGTCTCCGCATTGAAGGGCTTCACGATGTAGTTCGATACGCCCGCAGCCTTTGCCGCCACCACGTTCTCCGTCTTGCTCTCGGCGGTGATCATGATGAACGGCATCGCCTTCAGCCGCGCGTCGGCCCGCACTTCCTGCAACAGTTGCAGGCCGGTCATCGGCGCCATGTTCCAGTCGCTGATCACGAGCCCATAGCTGCCGGCGCGCAACTTCGTCAGCGCCTCGGCGCCGTCGTTTGCCTCATCGACATTGTTGAACTCGATCTGCTTGAGCAGATTGCGGATGATACGGAGCATCGTCTTGTAGTCGTCAACGATCAGCACGTTCATCGACTTGTCGATCGACATCCTGGTCCCTTTCGCGCCCGTCGCGGCGCATCCGATTGCATCAGCCGCCCGCGGGTTTTCCCGGCGGCGGGGTGGTCGGCGCGGCGCCCACGGCGGCAGCGGCCGCAGGCGGCACGGTGTTCGCGGCGGCACGCATCTGCGCGAGTTCCGCCGTCACCAGTCGCGCCCGGTCAGGCGACATCGCCGCCAGCACCGGGGCAGCCTTCGCTTCCTTCATCCGGTCAAGCACCGGGAGCAGCACCGGCAGGTCGAGATCGTTGAAGATCGTCGCCGCATCCTTGGGCTTCATGCTTTCATAAAGCTTGACGAGACCGCGCCAGTTTGCCTCGTCGTGCTCTTTTCGCGCCGTTTCGAGGGATTCCAGGCGCTTCTGCAACCCGCCCAGCTCGGCCACGCGGGTTGCCAGCCGGGCTTCCGCCGCCGCCAGCAGCCCTTCGTGCTGACGAATGGCCGCTTCCCGCGCATCCAGCTCCTCGCGACGCTTGCGCAGATTGAGCAGCAGGTCCCGCTCGCTCTGGCTGATCGGCGGCTCGACCGGCGGCGCCAGGGCGGCGGCGGCCGGGTTGGCGGCAGCGGGCGCCGGAGCGGCCGTCTCGGCCTTCGCCATCTCAGGCTTGCCGCCTTCCGGTTTGCCCGCTTCCGGCTTGGCCATGTCCGGCTTGGCCATGTCCGGCTTGGCCATGTCCGGCTTGGCCATGTCCGGCTTGGCCATGTCAGATTTGGCCATGTCTGGCGCCGGCGTCTCGGTATTGCCGGCGGGCGCGGTGGCGCTGGCCGGCGTCGCCGGCGGAGGCGGCGTGTCGCCCTCGGGCTTGGCTGCGGCGGGAGGCGCGGGTGCCGCATCGGCCGCGCTGGGCGGGACGGCGGCACGCACCAGTTCCACCGATTTCACCCCGAGCAGCACGGCCATCGTCGCGATCGTCAGCGGCAGCAGTCGCGGCATCGGCACATGCAGGCTGACACCTGGAATTTTCACCGGGCGCAGCACCGGCGCCTCACCGCGACAGCCGCAGCGCGCGCAGCAGGTCGCGCTCGGCCTTGCTGGGCAGGCGAGGCTCGGCCGCCGGAATGCCGCCGCCCGCCATTTCCTCGTGGCGCCCGTCGTCGTGGGCATCCCCGCCCCGTGCGTCGTCTCCCGGGTCCTGGCCGCCAACCAGTTCGGCCAGGCGCCTCGCGGCGGTCATCGCGTCACGCGCATGGTCGGGTGGCGGCGGCGGCGCGCGGGGGGCCTCCGGGCCGATCGCGCGGCCCGCGCGCACCAGCGTATCGAGCCGGTCGGCCAACTTCTCGCCACGCTCGCTGAGGAACAGAAGATCGTCCTTCAACCCGGTCGCCGCATCGACCTGGCGGGCAATCTGCCGCCCCGCCCCGTCGGCCGCGATCCGCAGACGCTCGATGCCCTGTTCGGCCTGGCGCGTGCTGGCATTGAAACCGGCCACCAGTTCCTCGAGCGCCGAGCGGTCGCGCCGGAGGACGCCCAACGCCCGCTCCAGCCGCAGCGCGTGGAACAGCGTGATCGCGAGCAGGACGATCAGCGCGATTTCAAGCACCCAGTCCATGCTACCCGTGCTTCCCGCTGCTTGCGTCATGGCAGTTTGCAGTCGCACATGTTCGGCACCTCACACGGTTTTACGTGGCGTCTCGCGCTCGATGCGCACGGCAATGCGGTTGTTGCGGCGGCCGACCTTGGCCTCGAACAGCGGCGTCGTGCCGCAGCGCAGTTGGACCGATGCGCCGGGAACGACGTTCAACATGATCCGGCTGCCGGGCTTGAGCGCCAGCAACTCGGACAGATTCATCGTCTGCTCGCCGAGCACGACCGAAAGATCGACGTCCGTGCTCCACAATTCCTCGGCAAGGTGGGTTTCCCAGATCGAGTCCCGGCCGAACTTCTCGCCCATGAATTGCTGCAACAGCAATTCGCGCACCGGCTCCAGCGTCGCGTACGGCAGCAGCAGTTCCAGCCGGCCGCCGCGATCCTCCATGTCGATGCGCAGCCGCGCCAGCACCGCCGCGTTGGAGAGGCGGGAAATCGTGGCGAAGCGGGGATTCACTTCCAGCCGCTCGAAGCGGAACGTCACCGGACAGAGCGGGTTGAACGCAGCCGACAGATCCGCCAGCACGACATGGATCAGCCGTTCGACCAGCGTGCGTTCGATCGTCGTGTAGGGCCGGCCCTCGATGCGCATTGCCGCCGTGCCGCGCCGGCCGCCGAGCAGCACGTCGACGATCGAGTAGATCATCGCGCTGTCGACGACCATCAGGCCGTAATTGTCCCACTCCTCCGCGTTGAAAACGGCCAGCATCGCCGGGAGCGGGATCGAGTTGAGGTAGTCGCCGAACCGCAGCGAGACGATGTTGTCGATGCCGACCTCGACGTTGTCCGATGTGAAATTGCGCAGGCTGGTCGACATGATTCGGACCAGCCGATCGAACACGATCTCGAGCATCGGCAGGCGCTCGTAGCTGATCAGGCCCGAACTGATGATCTTCTGCATCCCGCTGACGGATTCGCCGCCGGCGGGGCCATCATCGAAGCCGAGCAGACTGTCGATCTCAGCCTGATTCAGCACACGCGCGGGTGCTCCCGCCGCGCCGGCCTCGGCCCCTTCCGCCGGCTCGCCGCCTTCGGCCGCGTCGGTCTCGGCACCCCACGCTGCGGCGAGGTCGTCCTCGTCCTGTGAGCCGCTCATTGGATCAGCATTTCGGTGAACAGCACGTCGGTCACGTGCGCGGGGGCGACAGCGATGTTGGCGCGCGCGATCAGTTCCTCGCGCAGCCGCCATGTGCCAGCACTACCGCGCAACTCCTCCGGCCGGACTTCGCGCAGATAGGTCTGGAACATATCGAGCACGCGCGGCATCGCCGCCGTGACCACTTCCTTGTCGGCCTCCTTGCCGACCTCGATGCGCGCCTTCAGCTTGACGAACGACTGGCGCTTTCCGAGCGTGTTGAGATTGGCGATCAGCTCTGGCACGTCGACGAAGCTCGGCGGCTTGACGGCGGCGGTCTCGGCCGGCTGATCGGCGGGATGTTCAACTTTCGCCACGGGCTTCGGGCCCATGCCGACCAGCGGCGGCAGAATGCCGGAAAACCACAGGCCCGCGATCACGGCGATCAGGACAAGCGGAATCGCGATCAGCAGCAGCTTCTTCTTGCCGCCTTTCTTCGCGGGCGCCTCGCCCTCGCCGGCATGTGCAGCCGCCGCGGGTGCCGCCGTACTCACCGACGTGCATCCGTATTCGACGGAATTCTCCGCCGTGTGGCTATCGGCTTCACGTCCACGGCTGCAATCGTCCTTTCTGGCTCGACTCCTGATGCAGCATCGCGTCAGGGCCTTAAGAATGCCTTCACGCGGTCAAAACTGCCGACCCCCCGGCGCTGGCGCCCGGCAGACACTGCCGCGCCGGACTCGTATGCCTGCGAATACCCCGCGCGCCGGCTGAAATCGGCGGGGCCGAGCACGTGGCACGCGCGTTGCGCTGTGACTTCGCAAACTCGCAGAGGCCATGAGCATGGAGAACCCGACGACGATCGCGCTGTCCCGTCTGGTCGCGCAGAGCCGGGCGATGGATGTGGCTGCAAACAATCTCGCCAACGCCGACACGCCCGGCTTTCGCAGCGAACGTATGCTGTTCAGCGATTGGCTGGATCGCGAACCATTGAAGGCCGAACCGCCGGGCGGGCGGATACTGGAGTACACGCAGGACCGCTTGACCTATCGCGACCATCAGGTCGGCACGCTGCAATACACGTCCAATCCCCTCGACGTCGCGATCGGCAGCCCGACGGGCTGGTTCACCGTGCAGGCGGCACAAGGGCCGCGCCTGACCCGGGCCGGACATTTCCAACTCGACAATCAGGGCCGTATCGTTGACGAGCAGGGCGAGCCTTTGCTCGACACGCTCGGGCAGCCGCTGCGGGTCACGCCCGCCGACACCAAGTTCACGATCGCCGGCGACGGCACGCTGTCGAGCGAGAACGGACAGATCGGCAAGATCGGCGTCGTGCAGCCGGCCGACGAAAACCGCATGACCGCCGAGGGCGCCCGGCTGCTGGTCACGACGTCGCCGACCCAGCAGGTGGCGAGCCCGCACCTCGTGCAAGGTGCCATCGAGGACAGCAACGTTCAGCCGATCGTCGAATTGACGCGGATGATGACGGACCTGCGGGAATTCCAGTTCACCACGCAGTTCATCCAGGGCGAGGGCGACCGGCAGACCGGCGCGATCGACAAGATCATGAAGAAGGGAACGTAGCCCATGCGAGCCCTCGATATCGCCAGCACCGGAATGCAGGCGCAGCAGACCAACGTCGAAGTGATTTCCAACAACATCGCCAACATGACGACCACTGGGTTCAAGCGCCGGCGCGCCGCCTTTCAGGACCTGATCTACCAGGACCTCCGTCGCGTCGGTTCCAACTCCTCCGATACCGGCACGCTGTTGCCTTCCGGGGCGCAGGTCGGGCTTGGCGTGAAGACGGCCGCGATCTACCGCATCAACGAACAGGGAAACATCCAGCAGACCGGCAACACGCTGGACATTGCAATCCAGGGCAACGGATTCTTCCAGGTCACGCTGCCGGATGGCGAGACGGCCTACACCCGCGACGGCACGTTCGGCCTGTCGCCGACCGGGCAGATCGTCACCACCGAGGGATACGTCGTCGCCCCCGGCATCACGATCCCGACCAACGCGACGGGTGTGACCATCAACAGCGCCGGCCAGGTGCAGATCACGCTGGCCGGCCAGGTCGCGGCAACCACCGTCGGCCAGATCCAGCTTGCGACGTTCGCCGATGAGGCAGGGCTGAACTCGATCGGCGACAACCTGTTCCTGGAAACCGCCGCGTCCGGCAATGCCGTCACCGCCAACCCCGCATCGCCCGGCCTCGGCACGACGCTGCAAGGATTTCTCGAAACCTCCAACGTCAACGTCGTCACCGAGATCTCCGATCTGATCACCGCGCAGCGGGCCTACGAGATGAACAGCAAGGTCATCACCGCCACCGACCAGATGCTGCAAACCCTCACCAACCTGCGATGAGGACGATCATGCGCCGCATTCATCTCATCGTCGCCGCCGTCGCCGCGACTGCTCCGGCGCACGCGGCGACGCTGCGCACGCTCACCACGCTGTCGTCGCCCGTCGTCAAGCTGTCAGACCTGTTCGACGACGCCGGCAGCCGCGCCGACCGCGTGCTCGGGCCGTCGCCGCCGCCGGGCGAGCGGATCGTCGTGGAATCCGCGCAGCTCGCCGCCATCGCCCGGCAATTCGGCGTCGATTGGCGCCCCGCCTCCACCGCCGACCGCGCGGTGCTGGACCGGCCGGGCAAGCTGTTGCCGCGCGAAAGCATCATCGCCGCACTCCTCGCCGCCCTCGCGCGCGTCGGCGGCCCGGCCGAGGCCGACATCGACCTGCCGGGCTTCGAGGCGCCGCTGGTTCCGGCGGAGGCACGGCCGGCGGTCATCGTCGAGCAGGTCGATTACGAGGGCAACACGGGCCATTTCAGCGCTGTTGTGCTGGTCAGCGGCGAGGCGATGCTGCCGATGCGCCTGCACCTGACCGGCGCGGTGTTCGAGATCGCGCATGTGCTGGTGCCGGTGCATCGTCTGCCGGGCGGCAGCGTGCTGCGGGCGGGGGATCTGGTTGCGGCAACGGTGCGCGCCGACACGCTGCGCGGCGAGGTGGCGCGTGAGCCGGCGCAGGCGCTGGGCCAGGAACTGCGCCGCGTCTATGCGCCCGGCCAGCCGGTGCTGATCGCCGATCTGCGGCGCCCGTTCGCGGTCGCCAAGGGCGCGCACGTCACGATGGAAGTCCGCCAACCCGGCCTGACCGTGTTCGCCGAGGGCACGGCGCTGCAAGGGGGTGCGATCGGCGAGCGGATCGACGTGCTCAATCCGGCCTCCAACCTCTCCGTTTCCGGGCAGATCATCGGCCCCGACCGCGTCACCGTCTCGCCCGATAGCGTTCCGCTGCCGATTAACCACGCGGGCGCCACGCCATGAGGCGCGGTGCGCTCCTGCTCGGCGTGGCCCTGCTGCTCGGCGGCTGCGACGCGCTGCTGGAGCGGCTCGGGGACGGCGCCGGGCCGCCGAAGATGACACCGACCGCCGACCCGACCAAGGACCCGAACTGGCGCCCGGTGAGCCTGCCGATGCCGCCACCGCAATCGGTGCAGACGACCGGCAACTCGCTCTGGCGCCCCGGCAGCCGCGCCTTCTTCCCGGACCAGCGGGCCGCGCGCGTCGGCGACCTCATCACCGTCGTCGTCAACATCACCGACACCGCCGACGTCAAGGATTCCACGACCGCCACACGGACCGCCGCCGAAGGCATGGGCGTCTCCAACTTCTTCGGCCTGGAAAGCAAGATCCCGAAAATCCTCGGCGGCTCGACGGCCGGTTCCCTGGTCAGCACCAACAGCAACAACAACAACACCGGCACCGGCGAAGTGAACCGCTCCGAAGCGATCACCGTGCGCGTTGCCGGCGTGATCACCCAGGTGCTGCCGAACGGCAACTTCGCGGTGGTGGCACGGCAGGAAGTGCGGGTGAACTCGGAACTGCGGGTGATGCAGGTCAGCGGCATCGTCCGCCCGCAGGATATCGCGAGCGACAACACCGTGCTGCACGACCGCATGGCGGAGGCGCGCATCAGCTACGGCGGGCGCGGCCAGCTCACCGACGTCAACCAGCCGCGCTACGGCCAGCAGATGATGGACATTTTGCTGCCGTTCTGAGGCGCGCTTGTGGCCGCGTCGTGGCGCGGATAGCGTCCGGCCCATGATGCTGAGGGTGCTTCTTTGCCTCGTCCTGGCCACGGCCGCCGCGCGGGCTAGCGATGATTCGGGAAAGGCGCAGACGACGGCGGACCTGGGCGGCACGCGCCTCCAGGTGTTCACCTACCGGCCGGCGGGCTGCGCCATATCCGCCGCGCTGCTGGTCTTTCACGGCCTCGATCGCAACGCGGCGGGCTATCGTGACGACGCGATCCCGCTCGCCCAGCGCTCCTGTCTGCTCGTCGTGGCGCCGCTGTTCGACACGGAACGTTTCCCGACATGGCGCTACCAGCACGGCGGAATCGTCCGCCACCAGTACGTGCAGCCGGCGGCGTATTGGACCGTCAACCTAGTGCCGCGTCTCGCCGCGTGGGTCCGGGGGCAGGAAGGCCGGCCGACGCTGCCGTACGCGCTGCTCGGCCACTCGGCCGGCGCGCAATTCCTGAGCCGCGTCGCCGCTTTCGCCCCGACCGAGGCAACACGGATCATCATTGCCAATCCGTCCACCTGGGTCCGGCCGAGCCTCGACGTGGCGGCACCGTACGGCTTCGGCGGGGTCTATGCGCCGTCGGAGGGCGAGGCGGCGCTGCGGCGCTATCTCGCCGCCCCGGTGACGGTTCTGCTCGGCGGCAACGACGTCGGTTCGGCCAATCTGGCAACGGGCGAGGAAGCCGAGGAGCAGGGCGCGAACCGATTGCAGCGCGGCCGCACGGTGTTCGACGAGGCGCAAAATGTCGCCCGCCAGCACGGCTGGCCGTTCAACTGGCGCCTCGCCATCGTCCCCGGCATCGGCCACAGCGCCCGCGCGATGTTTTCGTCCGCTCAGGCGTTCGAGGCGCTAGGGCCTTGAGGGGTTGTTATACGCAAAGCGCCGATTGCGTATAACGTCACTTTGCCTGACGTTGCTGTCCGGGTTATACGCAGTTCTCAACCTGCGTATAACTGCGAATGCCGTCAGACATCCCGCTCGCTCTGCAAACCGTATACGCCGACCTGCTGGAGCGGGCCGCGACGGCCGACTTCGAGGCCACTTTTGCCGAGGCCGGGGCATTCACGTCCAAGACCGTCAAGGGACGTCGCTACTGGTATTTCCAGCCCTCGACCGCCGAGGGCCGCAAGCAGCGCTATGTCGGGCCGGAAACGCCCGAGCTGCTGGATCGGATCGCTGGTCACAAGGCGGCGGCGAGCGATGCGCGCGACCGGCGGATGGCCGTCTCAGCCTTGACCGGCGCGGCCCGCCTGCCACACCCGCGCCCGCAGATGGGCGAGGTCGTCGCGGCCTTGGCCGGAGCCGGCGTGTTCCGGCTGCGCGGCGTGCTGGTCGGCACCATTGCGTACCAGACCTATCCGGCCATGCTCGGCGCGAACCTGCCCGGCGCGACCTTGCAGACCGAGGACATCGACATCGCCCAGTTCGCCGACGTGTCGGTTGCCGTGGACGACCGCACGCCCCCGATGCTCGACGTGCTGCGTCGCGTGGACCCCTCGTTCCGTCCGCTAGCGCACCTGCACGCCGCCGCCGGGGCAACGCGCTACCAGACCGACCAGGGCCTGCGTGTCGATTTCCTCAGCCCGAACCGAGGCCCCGAAACCGCAGAGCCACAGTCCCTGCCGGCGCTCGGCACCCTCGCCGAGCCGCTGCGCTTCCTCGATTTCCTCATTCGCGACCCGGAGCCGGCCGTATTGCTGTACGGCGCCGGGGTTTTCGTGTCGGTCCCGGCGCCGCAGCGCTTCGCCATCCACAAACTGATCGTCGCCCGCCGCCGCCGGATCGGCGAGGCGAAGGCGGAGAAGGATTTGCGCCAAGCGGCGGCGCTGCTCGACGTGCTGGCGCGCCGCCGGCCGCACGAGCTTGCCACCGCGTGGGACGAGGCGTGCCGGCGCGGCAAGGCGTGGCAGAAGTTGCTTGGCGAGGGATTGGAACTTTTGGATCAGGACGTCCGACGTCGGATGCTAGGTATCGCAGGAATGCGCGTCAATAACGCATCTCAATCTGACAGATTGAACAGCACCAACATCATTTGACTTGCAACACGTTGTCGTCAATTGGTGGAATGTTAGAGACAAAAAACGGTACGTCGAGTATATTCACGTCGGGTACTGACTGATTGACAGGACCTAAGACGTATTTTTTCTTCAAGGCGATTCGTGAATCTTCATCGATATGGTTGGAGACAACAAATTGCAATGGTGGCCCAAGGTCTACTTTGTATGTATGCGCCAACGCAAAGATGCCGCCACCCCACGCAACGAAGCGGCCGAGATAGGTCGTCTCGTTTGATTTGACTGAAAAAGGAATAGAGAATTCCTGCCGAAAGTCGTATTGTGAAAGCTGCATGAAGCCGGAGCCGATGCCGTTCACTCCTGTCGCATCTGCGCGATAGATTTCATAGTCTCCAGCAGGAAGTGTCCTGACAACAACGGTGCCGGCTATCCGTGGCTCGCGGAAATCGTAAGGGTCGTCCGGGCCTGTTGAGGTCGTGTCCATTCCGCTAGCAAACCAGACTAGGGCGCCGTCTTGCGTGTTGTCGCGCTTTCGATAGCGCAGTTCGTACTTATCAACATGCCAGCGGGCGACGGCGCCGACACTGACCAGCAACTGTCCGGCATCACCCACATTGGCCGTGCTGTCCGGCAACGACTTGCATCCGGCGAGCAGCAACCCCAGCAACAAAATCTTCAGCCGCATTGCCCAATAGCCCTTTGATGTATCTACAGCAGTGTCCGTTACCGTTTTAACTGTGTCAATATACCTCGTGGTGCAGCGATTACTTTGATCCAAGCCGTGCTGTTAATTACTTAAACGGAACATACTCATTGCCGACAGGCGGCGAATGAACCGACAAAACGAACGCATTCTGCACCAACCATCCCCTCCCCACCCATCCGCCCGGGACGCCTGACGACTATTGACAATCGTCAGTCGACATCGCAGGGTGGTGCCACCAGCCCGGGGGGCCGCCATGCATCCGCTTCATCGCCTGACCGTCGCAACCACCCTGCCCTTGCTGCTCGCCGCGTGTTTCGAGCGGGCGCAGCCGAGTGTGGAGAATGCCGTCCGGCCCGTGCAGGCCGTGCGGGTGGCGCTCGCGTCCGATACCGAACAGCGGGCGTTCGCCGGCACCATCAAGCCGCGGCGGGAGGCCGATGTCGGGTTCCGCGTCGGCGGGCGGATCGCCGCGCGGCTGGTCGATAGCGGCGCGCGGGTCAAGGCGGGCCAGGTGCTCGCCCGGCTCGACCCCGCCGATCTTCTGCTGTCCGTCCGCAGCGCCGAGGCCGACCTTGCTTCCGCCGAGGCGTCGGCCGGGCAGGCGCAGGCGGATGCCGTCCGCAGCCGCACGCTGCGCGCCCAGGGCTGGGTCTCGGCCTCCACCGACGATATCAAGCAGGCGTCCGCCCGTGCGGCTGCGGAAAAGGTCACCTCCGCCCGCGCGGCGCTCTCGCTCGCCCGCAACCAGCTCGACTACGCGGACCTGAAGGCGCCGGCCGACGGCGTGGTCACGGCGGCGCTGGCCGATCCGGGCACCGTGGTCAGCGAAGGCCAGGCGGTGCTGCGGCTGGCCGAGGCGGGCGCCGTCGAGGCGGAGATCCAGTTGCCCGAGCAGGCACTGCCGGACGCAGCCCGGCCCGGTGCCACGGTCACGTTGTGGGCGCGCCCGGATCTGTCGCTGAAAGCGTCCCTGCGCGAACTCGCGCCCACGGCCGACGGCAAGCTGCGGACCTATGCGGCCCGCTACAGCATCGAGAGTCCGCCGACCTGGCTGGCGCTCGGCATGAGTGCCACGTTGCATCTGCCCGGCGTGGAACATGCCGGCACCGCCACGCTGCCGGCCTCCGCGCTGATCGACCGGGGACAGGGCCCGATGGTGTGGGCGGTCGAGGACGCCGGCAAGCTCGTGCCTCGCCCGGTCCAGGTGCGCCGCCTGCAACAGGACCGCGTCGTCGTCTCCGGCCTCCATGACGGAGAGATGGTGGTTGCCCTCGGCGCACAGAAACTCGACCCGACCGCACAGGTGCGGATTTCCGACCAACGTCCGGCGACGGAGTGACGGGCATGTTTTCCATCCGCGTGGGCTGCCTCTCCACTCCCGGTGGCAAAGAGGATCGGAAGGACGCAACGAAACCCCCGATCGTCGTCACCATCGGCACTCTGCCGGACAGCGAAGGCGGTGCGGCATCCTGCGGCCGGCGGGAAGAATGGCGGGTGCGGAAGCTGTCGTACGACACCGGCTCCCCGTTCCCTCAATGGGTGTGGTGATCCATGCAACGCTTCAACCTGTCCGCCTGGGCGGTCACCCACCGCGCGCTCGTCGGCTTCCTGATCGCGCTGATCTTCGCGTTCGGCGGGCTGTCCTACACCAAGCTCGGCCGCAACGAGGACCCGAGCTTCACGCTCAAGCTGCTGGTCGTCACCGCCACCTGGCCGGGTGCCACCGCCAAGGAAACCCAGGACCTGCTGGCCGAGCCGATCGAGCGCAAGCTCCAGGACCTTGCGCATCTTGACCATCTGGTCACGTTCGTCCGCCCCGGATTCGTCGCCACCGAGGTCACCTTCGCCGACAACACGCCGCCGGCCGAAGTGCCCGACCTGTTCTATCAAACCCGCAAGAAGCTCGACGACCTGAAGCCGAGCCTGCCGGACGGCATCAACGGCCCGTATGCGAACGACGAGTACACCGACGTCTACGGCGCGATGTTCGCGCTGACCGGGGCCGACAACGCCGAGCTGACGCGCCAGGCCGAGCGGGTGCGCGACCGGCTGCTGCGCGTGCCGGGGGCGGAGAAGGTCACGATCTCCGGTGAAATCCCGCGCGCGCTTTATGTCGAGTTCAGCCACGCCCGCCTCGCGGCACTGGGCATCACGGTGCCGGAGATCTCGGCCGCCATCGCGGGCCAGAACAACATCGTCGACACCGGCATGGTCGACACCGGCACCACCCGCATCCCGCTGCGCGTCGATGCCGGCGTGGACGGCCCTGATACGCTGGCGAACGTGCCGATCCCGTCCGGCGGCGCGAGCGTCAGGCTCGGCGACATCGCCAGCATCGTGCGCGGCTACCAGGACCCGCCGCAGTTCTCGGTGCGGCACAACGGGATGCCGGCCGTCGTCATCGCCGTCTCGACCCAGAAGGGGACTAACCGGCTGGAGTTCGGCCGCGCCCTCCGCGCCGAGGCGGACGCGATCCGCGCCGACCTGCCGGCCGGCATCGGGATGCAGCAGATTGCCGACCAGCCGCAGGTGATCGCCGAGGCGGTCGGCGAATTCCTGCTCAAATTCTGCGTCGCCCTCGGCGTGGTGATGGTGATCAGCTTCCTGTCGCTCGGCTGGCGCGTGGGGATCGTCGTGGCGCTGGCGGTGCCGCTGACGCTGGCGCTGGTGTTCATCGTGATGGACCAGATGGGGATCGAGTTGCAGCGCATCTCGCTCGGCGCGCTGATCCTCTCGCTTGGCCTGCTCGTCGACGACGCGATCATCGCCATCGAGACGATGGTGGTGAAGATGGAGGAGGGCGTGGATCGCCTGCACGCGGCGACGTTCGCCTGGACCTCCACCGCGTTCCCGATGCTGACCGGCACGCTGGTGACGGCCGCGGGGTTCCTGCCGGTCGGCATCGCCAAAAGCACGACCGGCGAATATGCGGGCGGGATATTCTGGGTGGTCGGGCTCGCGCTGCTCGCAAGCTGGGTGGTGGCGGTGGTGTTCACGCCCTACCTCGGCGTGCTGCTGCTGCCCGACGCCAAGCCCCGCGCCGGCGGCCACGCGCACGCGCCGTACGAGCGCGGCATCTACCGCCGCCTGCGCGCGGTGGTGCGGTGGAGCGTGCGGTATCGCGTGACCGTGGTGGCCGCGACGGTCACGCTGTTCATCGCCGCCGGCGTCGGCATGGGCTTCGTGCGCCAGCAATTCTTCCCGAACTCGGCGCGACCGGAACTGATCGTGGACGTCACGCTGCGCCAGGGCGCCAGCCACCAGGCAACCGAGGCGGCGGTGCAGCAGATCGAGTCCTATCTGGCCACCGACCGCAACGTGCGCTGGTTCACCAGCTACATCGGCGGCGGCCCGCCGCGCTTCATGCTGGCCTTCAACCCGGCGCTGCCGAACGACGCGGTCGCCACGATCGTGCTGACCACGACGGACGCCGATGCGCGCGAGCAGGTGCGGGCACGGCTGATGGCCTTGGCCGCGAACGGCTCGATCCCGGACGCGCGAATGCGCGTCTCGCGCCTGGAACTCGGCCCGCCGGTCGGCTTTCCGGTGCAGTTCCGGGTGATGGGGGAGAATATCGCCAACGTGCGCGCGGCGGCGGACATGGTGCTCGATACGCTGCGGCGCGTTCCGGGCACGCGCGATGCGCAACTCGCCTGGAGCGAACGGGCACCGTCGGTCCGGCTGGAACTGGACCAGGCCCGGGTGCGGCAGTTGGGGCTGAGCCCGAACGCGATCAGCCAGACGCTTGCGACCCTGGTGTCCGGCAGCAAGGCCACGCAGATCCGCGACCGCACGAAGCTGATCGACGTGGTGCTGCGCGCGGATGCCAACGAACGGCTCGATCTGGCGAAGCTGCCGGACCTGATGCTGTCCACCGGCAACGGCTGGGTTCCGCTCGGGCAGGTGGCGCGGCTGGTGCCGGAGAGCGAGGAACCGATCCTGTGGCGGCGCGACCGGCAAAGCTACCTGACGGTGGAGTCAGACGTGCAGGACGGCCTGCAAGCGCCGGACGTGACGGCCGCCGCGCTGCCGGCGATCCGGTCGCTGGCGCTGCCGGAGGGCGTGCATATCGAAGTGGGCGGTGCCACCGAGGAATCGGCCAAGGCGAATGCCTCGCTCGGCGCGGTGCTGCCGCTGGCACTCGCGGCGACGCTGCTGCTGCTGATGATCCAGCTCCAGAACATTCCGCGCGCGCTGCTGGTGCTCGCGACGATGCCGCTCGGCATCATCGGCGCGGTCGCGGCGCTGCTGCTGGCGGACGCGCCGTTCGGCTTCGTGGCGCTGCTCGGCGTGCTGGCGCTGGGCGGGATGATCATGCGCAACACGATCATCCTGGTCGATCAGGTGCGGCAGGACCAGGAAGCCGGCCGCTCCCTTGGCGTCGCGATCGTCGAGAGCACGGTACGGCGCGCCCGGCCCGTGATCCTGACGGCGCTGGCCGCCGCGCTCGCATTCATCCCGCTCGCCAGCAACGTCTTCTGGGGGCCGATGGCGCTGGCGATGATCGGCGGCCTTCTGGTGGCGACCGTATTGACGCTGCTGTTCCTGCCGGCGCTGTACGCGCTGGCGTTCCGAGTGCCGCGCGGCGAGATCGAGCGGGCGGATGCGGCGCCAGCGCGCGAAACGCGGGTCGGCGGCTTTGCCGCGCTGGGTGGCGGAGACTAGCCGGCGCGGGCGCGGTCGACCTCGCGGACGACGTCGGACCAGAAGCGGGCGCGGCGGACGGACCCGGCGGCGATGGCGCGGCGACGCATCTGTTCGGCGTGTGATCGGGCCGCGACCGCGCCCGTGCCGACAGCCAGCAGAGCATGTGCCATGTCGTCGGCGGCATCCTGCTCAAGCGCCGGCAGAACGCGGCTGAGATAATCTCCCCAGTGTCCGGCGCCAAATCGCGCCGCACGGCTCGCCTCACTCTCCTCCTCCAGTTCCAAGACATCCGGCTCCACGTCGGGAAACAGGATGGACGCCGGAAATGCGGGGCAGGGGATGAGGCGGGACGGAGAATACATGCAGTCCTCCAGTTTTCGGCGAGGGAGTGCGCTGATGATGTCTACGCACGAGAACGGCGCGCGTTTGTGGCGGGCGTCACAGATTTCGAACGCAAAAGGTAAAGACGGCGTGAAGTACGAGGCTCCCTTGCCGAATTAACGCACGCACACGCAGGTTCCCCGTCGGCGTGGCCGCGCTGCCACAACCAACGCGCCGCACAGCGTCGCGACGCGCATTTCTCCGGCAGCGTTTTCGATGATTCAGCGAAACGGCAGACCCGCCCTACGTGTCAGGCGAAGGTGCGGATCACCTGCGGCGACAGTGCGGCGCTGCGTCGACCGAAAAAAGGCAGCGCGCGAGACGCGCGGAGACCGGCGCTCGCCGCCAGCACTTTGCACCCGAGCTCGGAATGAACCAGTCCTGCGTTGCGCGCGATCACGTTTTGTGTGATCGGCCTCGTCTCAGCAAAACGAGGCGATCAGGCGGCGCGGCGCGGCGACAGCGCGGCGGACAGGCCGCTGATGGCGCGATCGACCAGCACGGCGTCGGCGTCCGCCGTCAGTCCATCGTGAATCACCTGCCCGGCGGCGGCACATGCGACATCGGCGGCGGTGATGCGAACCTCGTCGACAGCAGCCTTCTCGGCTGCCGCGATCCGGTCGAGCGCCATCTTCTCGCGCCGCGCCGCCGCCGCCTTCGCCTCGTCGGCGGCGGCGATGGCGAGCCGCCCCGCCTCGGCGCGCGCGCCTTCGAGCAGCGCCTGTGCCTCCGCTATCGCGGCGGAGCGCTGCCGGTTGGCGTCCGCCAGCATCGTCTCCGCTTCCCGGCGCAAGCGGCTGGCCTCATCCAGTTCGGCGCGCACGGCGGCGGTGCGCTTGTCCAGCATTCCGGCCAGAGCCTTCCACAGCCGCGAACCGAACACGACGAAGAAGATCACGAACGCAGCGGCAACCCAGCTACGCGGGTCGGCGAAGAAGCTTTCCTCGTGCATCTCGGTCCCCTATTTCGCGCGGGCGGCGAGCACGCCGGCCACCGCTTGCGGGACCAGCTCCGGGTTCAGCGGTGCGCCGATCAGGCGGGCGACGACGATCTGCGCGGTTTCGACCGCCACCTGCTCCAGCGCACCGAGCGCCTGCGCTCTCGCCGCCGCGATCCGCTGCTCAGCCGCCGCGATCTGCGCATCGAGCTTGGCGTTCAGTTCCGCCGCCTGCGCCTCGGCCTGCGCCTTGCCGCTCGCGACGGCCGCCGCGATCTGCGCCTGCGCCTCGGCACGTGCCTCCCGCGTCGCGCGGGTCAGTTCGGCCACCGCGTCGTCGGCCTTCTGCTTCGCCGTCCGGGCGGCCTCCAGGTCGGCGGCGATCACGCCGGCCCGGTGTTCCAGCACGGACGCCACCTGCGGCAGCGCCCAGCGGGACAACAGCAGATAGAGTGCCAGGAAGATGATGCCGAGCCACACCACCTGCGCGAGCGTCAGCGGATTGCCGAAATCGAGCTGCGGCATCCCCGCCGCGCGCGCCGGGACGGCGTGCAGTGCGACACCAACCGCCGCTCCGCCGCCGGCGACCACCAGACCCAAGCGTCGCGCCATTCCGCTGCCCCTCATCCGTGTTCGTCGCCCGACCCGGGCTGCTCCGCTCAGGTGAACAGGATCAGGAACGCGATCAGCAGCGCGAACAGCGCCACCGCTTCCGTCAGCGCGAACCCGAGAATGCCGAGGCCGAACACCTGGTCGCGGGCCGACGGGTTGCGGGCGACGCTGGTGACCAGCGAGGAGAAGATGTTGCCGATGCCGATGCCCACGCCGGCCAGCGCGATGACGGCAATGCCCGCTCCGATGGCTTTGGCGGCCTCATGGTCCATGGTCTCGATCCTTCCGTTGTCTGATTGGGGGCGGGTTGGCGCGGGGCGGTCTAGTGCAGATGCACCGCGTCGTGAAGATAGATGCAGGTCAGTACGGCGAACACGTAGGCCTGCAAGGCGGCGACCAGCAGTTCGAAGCCCATCATGATGACGTTCATCACCAGCGGCCCGACCGCGCCGACGTAGCCGACGATGCCGGCGCCGGCCATCATCACCATGAACGTCGCGAACACTTCGAACATCACGTGGCCGGCGACCATGTTGGCGAACAACCGGATCGACAGGCTGACCGGGCGCGACAGGTAGGAGATCACCTCGACGGGCACGATGATCGGCGCGAGCGCGATCGGCGCGCCGGCGGGCCAGAAGTAGCTGAAGAAATGCAGCCCGTGGATCGACAGCGCGACGATCGTGACCAGCACGATCACCAGGATCGCGAGCGAGGCGGTGACGGCGATGTGGCTGGTGTAGGTGAAGCTGAACGGCAGCAGCCCGAGCAGGTTGCCGAACAGGATGAAGAAGAACAGCGTGAACACGAACGGGAAGAACCGCCTGCCCTCGTGCCCGATCTGCTCGGAAACCAGATTGTAGATGAAATCATAGCTCAGTTCGGCCGCCGCCTGCAGCCGGCCCGGCACGATCGCGCGCGGTCGCGCGCCGAAATACAGCAGCGCCAGCACGAGTGCCGATGCAACGACCATCAGCAGGTTGGACTGGGTGAAATTCACCGAGGCGCCGATCGGGCCCAGCACGGTGTGCAGCTTGAACTGACCTAGCGCGTCGATGCTCGCTTCTCCGGCCGCCACGGTCTCGTCCTTCACCCTCTGGGCAGCGTCGCCCGTTTCCTCATCTGCCGCCGGGCATACGCCCCGCGCCCATCAACCGCCAGACGTTGGCGATCCCCGCCGCGCCCCCCAGCAGCACGAACAGCACGAGAAACGCGGGACTGGTGTGCAGCCAGTGGTCCAGCGCCCAGCCGATGGCCAACCCTACGACCATCGCCGACAGCAGTTCCACGCCCACCCGCATCCCAACGCCAAGCGCCGAAGGCGCGGAGCCTCCGCCGCTCCCTTTTGCCGCGCCGGACGCCGGGGCGTCGAGGCCCCGCCGCTCCCGCGCGGATCGCAGACGCGCCTCGAAAGACTCTTTCCCCGCGCCGCCGCTTTGTCCGTCGCCACTCGTTCCGTCGTCGCTCATCCGTGCAATCCCGCGCAAGTTTCCTTGCCGGAAGGCGCGCGCTTGCTACCGTTGGGTTGCGGGGGCGTCAAGAGTGGTTCACTCCTTCGCGATCCTCCGGCAGCCCGCCGCCAATGTCCGAAAGTCGCCCCATGAGCCGCATCCTGCATCGTTCGCTCGCCACCGATCCGCCCGTGGCGGTGCGCGGCGACGGCATCTTTCTGTATGGGCAGGACGGACGGCCGATCATCGACGGCTCGGGCGGCGCGGCGGTGGCGTGCCTCGGCCACGGCAACGCGCGGGTGAACGCGGCGATCGCCGCGCAACTGGCGCGCGTCGCCTACGTGCATACGTCCTTGTTCAGCAACACGGCCGCCGAGGAACTGGCAGATGTGCTGCTGGCCGACGAACCGGGCGGGCTGAGCCATGCGTTCTTCGTCTCCTCCGGGTCCGAGGCGTTCGAGGCGGCGCTGAAACTCGCCCGCCAGTATTTCCTGGAGATCGGGCAGCCACGGCGCACGCGGGTGATCGCGCGGCGGCAGAGCTATCACGGCACGACACTGGGCGCGCTGGCCGCCGGTGGCAATGCGATGCGGCGCGCCCCGTATCTGCCGATGCTGGCGAACGGCTTCTCGCACGTCTCGCCGTGCTTCGCGTATCGCTTCCAGGACCCCGACGAGTCCGACGACCAGTACGTCGACCGGCTCGGCGCCGAACTGGAAGCGGAGTTGCAGCGGCTCGGGCCGGAGAGCGTCGCCGCCTTCTGCGCCGAGCCGGTGGTGGGTGCGACCACCGGATGCGTCACCGCGCTGCCCGGCTATTTCCGGCGCGTGCGCGAGATCTGCGACCGCCACGGCGCGTTGCTGGTTCTGGACGAGGTGATGTGCGGCATGGGCCGCACCGGCACCCTGCACGCGTGGGAGCAGGAGGGGATCGCGCCGGACATCCAGGTGATCGCCAAGGGCCTCGGCGGCGGCTACCAGCCGATCGGCGGCATCCTGATCGCCGGCCGCGTGATCGACGCCTTGCGCGCGGGCTCGGGCAGCTTCATGCACGGGCAGACCTATCAGGCGCACCCGGTGGCCTGCGCGGCGGCGCTGGCGGTGCAGCAGGTGATCGCCGAGGACGGCCTGCTCGGCAACGTCGTCGCGATGGGCGAGCGTCTGTCGGCGGGCCTCACCGAACGCCTGGGCAATCACCGCCATGTCGGCGACATCCGGGGGCGCGGGCTGTTCTGGGCGATCGAGCTGGTCGAGGACCGCGCCAGCAAGGCGCCGTTCGATCCCGCCCTGAAGCTGCACGAGCGGATCGCGGCGGCGTCATACGAGCGCGGGCTCGCGATCTACCCGATGGGCGGCACCATCGACGGCGTCCGGGGGAACCATATTTGCATCGCGCCCCCGTACAACGCGACCGCCGACAACATCGCCGCCATCGTGGAGCGGCTGGGGGACGCGGTGGATGCGGCGTGCGTGGGCCTGGTCTAGCCGCACGCCCCGTCAGCCGGCGGTAACGCGACGCGCGACAAGCTTGGTCCGGGTCGCGCGAACCACTACGTTTGCCGCGCCGCCGATCGGAAACGCCGCGTGACCTTCACCGTCATCATTTTCCTGCTGTTTTTCTGTCTGCCGGTGGCGTGCATCATCGCGTTGCAGCCGGCCGCGTCGGTGGAGCGGATCGCGGCGATGACCGGGGGCGCGGCCCTGCTGTTCGTCGCGGCACTGCTGCTGCCATCGCTGTCGCGCCGGCTGTTGCGCCGCCGCGCCCGCCCCCTGTCGCCGGCGGAGATCGCCCGCCTCGACTGGCCGAGCGACCTGACACGCGGCGAGATGGAAGTCTGCTGCGCGACCTGGCTGCGGGACAAATCCTGGCAGGTGACGCCGCAACAGGAGCCGGCCGGCGATGCGATCGGAGTCTATCTGATCGCAACGCGCGATGGCGTCCGCGCGGCCGTCCTGTGCGATCTGGCCGGCGAGGCGCTGAACCCCGCCGCCATTCGCGCCTTCGCGCTCGGGGCATCGGCGCTGAATGCCACGCACTGCGTGCTGCTGACGCTGACGCGCGGGCGCCTGCCGCCACCGGCAGAGACCGCTGCCGCGCGCGCGGGCGTGCTGCTGCTGCGGGTCGCCGAGTTGCCGAAACTCGCCGCCCTGGCGCCAACGATGGTCCCCGCCTAGCCGCCGATCTGCGCGCGCAGGGCCGGCAGGCGGCTGCCGGGCTCGGAGAAATCCAGCATCGGGCCGAGCGGCACGATCCGCGTCGGATTCACGTGCGCGTGGCTCATGAAGTAGTGCCGCTTGATGTGGCCGAAATCGACCGTCTCCCGGACCGCCGGCACCTGGAACAACGAGCGCGTGTGATCCCAAAGCGCGGGATAGTCGGTCAGCCGGCGCAGGTTGCATTTGAAATGGTACTGGTAGACCGCGTCGAAGCGGATCAGCGTCGTGAACAGCCGGATATCCGCCTCGGTGAATCGGTCGCCGGCCAGGAACGGCCGATCCGCGAGCAGCGTCTCCAGCCAGTCCAGCGTCTCGAACAGCGGCACCACCGCCGCCTCGTACGCCGCCTGGGTGGAGGCGAAGCCGGCCCGATACACGCCGTTGTTCAGCGTCGCATAGACACGCTCGTTGACCGCATCGATCTCCGGCCGCAGCGATGCCGGGTAGAAGTCGCCGGGTGCGGCGCCGAGCGGATCGAACGCGGTGTTGAAGATGCGAATGATCTCGGAGGATTCGTTGTTGACGATCCGGCCGGTCGCGAGGTCCCACAGCACCGGCACCGTCACGCGTCCGGTGAAGGCCGGGTCGGCGCGCGAATAGAGTTCGTGCAGGTGGGTGGCGCCCATCACCGGGTCCGGCACCACGCCCTCGCCCGGAATGAAGGTCCAGCCGTCCTCGCCCATGAACCAGTTGACGACGGAGACCGTGATCAGCGGCCCGAGCCCTTTCAGCGCGCGCACGATCAGCGTGCGGTGCGCCCACGGGCAGGCGAGCGACACATAAAGATGGTAGCGCCCCGCCTCCGGCGGGAACGCCGTGCCCGGCGCGAGCGTGTCGCGGAACCGCATCGGCGGCCGCTGGAACGCGCCGTCGACGGTCGCCGCAAGATGGTTCTCGCGCACCCAGGCGCCGTCGATCATCTGGCCCATCGGTCAACCCACCTATTGCCCGCACACTGTCTGCGGGACCGGCGCGGCCGTCCAGCAGGCGGCCGGGACAAATCAAAGATGGCTGCGAACCGATCCAAAGCACGCTAGAGTCCGAGAATCAGGAGCATCACATGAGCGGCATCCAACGCTACAGCATCACGCTGCCAGCCGAGTTGGCCGAGTTGGTCGAGAAAAAGGTGCAATCGGGCGCCTACGCGACCGTCAGCGATGTCGTTCGCGATGGCGTGCGTGCGCTACTGGACCAGGACGAAGCGATCGACCGGTGGCTGCGCGACGAAGTTGTCGCCGGTCATGCCGAATATATCCGGGAGCCGTCAGCGGGCGTGCCCGCCGACAAGATCCTCGCGCGCATCAAGGCCCGTCGCGCGTCCGACTGACCTGGCCACGACCGGTGCAGGTCATCTTTACCCCGGTTGCCGAACGGCATATCGACAACCTGCATCGTTACATACCAAACAGTCTGGCGAACGGCGGGCCGACGCATTCGTCAGCCGCATCGTTAACTACTGCAACACCCTTGCCACTTTGCCACAGCGCGGCACGCGACGAGACGATCTCCTTCCGGGTCTTCGTACCATCGGGTTCGAACGTCGGGTCACGATCGCTTTCATAGTCACCGCGACAGAGGTGTTGATCGAAGGTATTTATTACGGCGGTAGAGACTATGAGGCTGCGTACCGGCGGCGAGGCTGAAAACGCCTACCCTGGGCGCCACCACCGCAACGTCAGCGCGTTCACAACGACGCTCACGCTGCTCAGCGCCATCGCCGCGCCGGCCAGCGTCGGGCTGAGCAGGCCACAGGCGGCGAGCGGAATGCCGATCAGATTGTAGCCGAACGCCCACGCCAGCCCCTCGACGATCTTCCGGCGCGTCCGCCGCGCGATCAGGATGGCATCGGGCACGAGGCCGGGGTCGCCGCGCATCAGCGTGATGCCGGCGGCGTTGATCGCCACGTCCGTGCCGGTCGCCATCGCGATGCCGACATCGGCGGCGGCGAGCGCCGGCGCGTCGTTGATGCCGTCGCCGACCATCGCCACCGTGCCATCGGCGCGCAGGCGCGTCACCGCCGCCGCCTTTGCCTCCGGCAGCAGGCCCGCGCGCACGTCCTCGATGCCGAGCGACTTGGCGACGGCCCGCGCCGCGCCTTCGCTGTCGCCGGTCAGCATGACGCTGCGAACGCCGGCGTCCTTCAGCCGCGCCACCGCCCGCACCGCCTCGGCTCTTGGCTTGTCGCCGAATGCGAGGACCCCGAGCACCCGGTCGGCATCGGCCAGCCACGCCAGGGTCTTTCCGGCCTGCTCCAGCGCGTCCGCTCGCGCGGCCAAGGTCGAGGGGTCGCGCCCTGCCTCGCTGATCATGCGGCGATTGCCGAGCAGCAGGTCGCGGCCTTCGACGGTCGCGGTCGCGCCCCGCCCCGGCCTCGCCCGAAACGCCGAGGCCGGCGCCACGGCAACACCGTCCGCCACGGCGCGCGCCCGCACCGCCGTCGCGAGCGGGTGCTCGCTGCCGGCCTGCACCGATGCCGCCAGCCGCAGCGCCTCGCCCGCCGTGACGCCCTCGGCCGGGACGATGTCGGTCAGCGTCGGGCGGCCCTCCGTCAGTGTGCCGGTCTTGTCCCAGGCGACGATGCCGACCGCGTGCGCCCGCTCCAGCGTATCGGCGTCGCGCACCAGGATGCCGGCACGGGCGGCGGCGCCGGTCGCGACCATGATCGCGGTGGGCGTCGCGAGCCCGAGCGCGCACGGACACGCGATGACCAGGACGGCGACGGCGTGCAGCACGGCGTCCGTCGCCGAAAGCCCGGCCAGCCAGCCGATCCCTAACGTCAGCAGCGCGATGCCCAGCACCACCGGGACGAAGACGGCGCTGACGCGGTCGACCAGCTTCTGGATCGGCGGCTTGCTCGCCTGCGCCCCTTCCACCAGCCGGACGATCTTCGCGAGTGTCGTGTCGTCGCCGACCGCCGTCACGGTGATCGCCAGCGCCCCGTCGGTATTCAGCGTGCCCTCGCTGACCGGATCGCCGGGCCCCTTGGCCGCCGGCAGCGGCTCGCCGGTCAGCATCGCCTCGTCGATGCCGCCGGTCCCCTCCTGGATGCGGCCATCGGCGGGAATGCGCTCGCCCGGCCGCAGCAGCACGATGTCGCCGGCGCGCAGGCCGGCGATCGGCAGCATCACCTCGCCGCCATCGCGCCGCACCCGCGCCGTCTCCGGCCGCAGCGCGACCAGCGCCCGGATCGCCGCCGCCGTCTGCCCGGTCGCCCGCGCCTCCAGCCATTTGCCGAGAAGAACGAACGTGATGACCAGCGCCGACGCCTCGAAATACAGCGGCGGATGGCCGTGCGCGTGTGGCGCCGGCAGCAGCAGCGCCACCATGCTCAGGCCCCATGCCGCGCTGGTGCCGAGCGTGACCAGCAGATCCATCGACCCGGTGCCGTGGCGCGCCGCCTTCCAGGCCGCGACGTAGAACCGCGCGCCGAGCCAGACCTGCACCAGCGTCGCCAGCACCGCCTGAACCCACGGCGGCGGCATCAGGTCCAGCCCGACCCAGTCGCCCGCCATGCCGATCGCCAGCGGCGCCGACAGCAGCACGGCCGCCAGGGCGTGCAACCCGTCGCGCCGACGCATCCGCGCGACGCGCGCCGCCTCCTCGGCGGGCTTGGGCAACGGCGCGGCCGCGTAGCCCGCCGCTTTCACAGCGGCGACCAGCTGCGCCGGCCGCACGCCGGCGCCCCCATGCACGCGGGCGCGGGCGGTCGCGAAATTCACGATGGCGTCAGTCACGCCGGGCACATTGGCCAGCGCCTTCTCGACCCGGCGCACGCAGCCGGCACAAGTCATCCCCGTCACGGCCAGATCGACCGCGACCTCGCCCGTCCGGTCAGCCACGCGAGCGTCCATGTCACTCCTCCAGGTCGTCAAATGGGGACCCGGATCGCGGTTGCCCTCAAGAATCAGCTATGCACACGCCGCAACCTGGCTCGACCCATGCGGCGAGCTTGCTGCGGCATCGTTGTCGGGCATGGCACGGCGGAGCCGGATGCGGTTCGCGCCGCCACCCGGCACGCAGGCTAAACCGCGACAGGCGAGCCGGACCGCTTAACCCGGCATTATGGCCCCGCGCTCGAATAATGTCCGGCAGGGCGAAACCGCCCCTTGGCCGGGAGCTGAGGTCGGCAGTCGGCGCCGGTGCCAGAGGACGGAAGCGTGGAGCCAAAACGAACCGAGTGCCCGTTACCTCATACGTCATTCCCGGACCGTGATGCCCCCCGCGCCACGCAATAGCTCAGAGCCGGCCGAGCAAGCTCCGCCCGGCAAGGACGTTTCGGCGCTGGCGCTCGCGTCATTGGCCAAGCACGACCTCCCGCTCACGCCGCATACGTTCGCCGTCTGGTACGAATATCATCGCGGCGGCATTCCCGAGCTGAACCGTGTGCTGAATATCATGATCGGCAATACGGTCGGGATGACCGAGGAGCGGTTCTCGGCCCTGCATACGAAATACCTCGGCGAGCCTGAAGCATTCATGTCGCTGCGTGGTACCTCGGAACGAATGCAGAAAACGATCGGCGATGTCCTGTCGTTGATAAATACGGCCGGCCAGGACGCCGACCGGTTCGGCGCGGCCGTCCAGCAGGCCAACGGCCAGTTCGTCAACCGGGAGATATCCCTTGAGGGCCTCGTGCGCAGCCTGCTGACGGAGGCGCAGGAAGTCGTCAGCCGCAGCAAGAAGCTGGAGGCCGAACTCAACCGCAACAGCGAACTGATGAAGTCGTTGCAGCGCACGCTCGATGATGCGCGGCGGGATGCGCTGACCGATGGCCTGACGGCGCTGGCGAACCGGCGGCACTTCGATGAGACGATGCAGGCGCTGGCGGGGCGCGCGATGAACGACGGTCTCGACCTGTCGCTGATCCTGTTCGATATCGATCACTTCAAGCGAATCAACGACACGTTCGGCCACCCGGTCGGCGACCAGGTGCTGCAACTTGTGGCTGCCACCTTGCGCAAGAACCTGCGTCAGCACGATTTCGCCGCCCGTTATGGCGGCGAGGAATTCGCCGTCCTGCTGCCCGAGACCGATGTTCACGACGGCGTCCGCTTCGGCGACCGTCTGCGCGAGGCGTTTGCCTCGCATCGCATCGTGGTACGGGAATCGCGCCAGCCGATCGGTGTGGTGACGGTCTCCGCCGGTGTCGCCGCGTACATTCCCGGCGAAAGCATGGCCGGCTGGCTGAACCGCGCCGACGGCGCCCTGTACGCGGCCAAGCAGGGCGGCCGCAACTGCGTCAAGGAAGCCGAGGCGGCCACCGCCGCTTGATCCCAGCCGGCGCAACGCCAAGGCTTCCCGCGCGCATCGGCCTGCGCCACCATGCGCGAAACGGCGGGAGGCGACGATGTGGGAAGAAAGTGAACGCTACCCGGACCCGCGCATCAAAGTGCTCGATCCGAGCTTCGCGAAATACCGGCTGCCGCTGACCTCGGTCGAACGGCTCGCGACCGGGTTCCGCTGGGCGGAGGGCCCGGTGTATTTCGGCGAACATCGCTGCCTGCTGTGGAGCGACATCCCCAACGACCGGATCATGCGCTGGGACGAGGAGACCGGCGCCGTCTCCGTCTGGCGCCGCCCGTCACACCACGCCAACGGCAATACCCGCGACCGGCAGGGCCGGCTGATCACCTGCGAACATTCCGGCCGCCGCGTCACGCGCACCGAGTATGACGGCGCCATCACCGTGCTGTGCGACAATTTCGAGGGCAAGCGGCTGAACTCGCCGAACGACGTCGTGGTGTCGCGCGACGGCGCGGTGTGGTTCACCGACCCGCCGTTCGGGCTGCTCGGCTACAACGAGGGCGTGAAGGCGGAGCAGGAACTCGGGCAGAACGTCTACCGGCTCGACCCGGCCACGATGGAACCGAGCCTGGTGCTCGATGGCGTGCCGGGCCCGAACGGTCTGGCGTTCTCCCCCGACGAGCGGACGCTGTACGTCGTCGCCTCGCGCGCGGACCCTCGGGAGATCCGGGCCTACGATGTGATCGACGGAACGAAGCTCGCGCGCGAGCGGGTGCTGATCGACGCCGGGCCGGGCGGCACGCCGGACGGGTTCCGCGTCGATCTGGACGGAAACCTCTGGTGCGGCTGGGGCATGGGCACGGCGGACCTGGACGGCGTGCGGGTGTTCAACCCGGAGGGCGCGCCGATCGGCCACATCGCGCTGCCGGAGCGCTGCGCCAACGTTTGTTTCGGCGGCCGCTGGCGCAACCGCCTGTTCATGGCGGCCGCGCATTCGTTGTATTCGCTCGTCGTCAACACGCAGGGGGTGGCGGGGGGTTAGGGGCGGACCATCAGGGGATCGGGGCCGAAGCGATTCTCGCCCTGCGTGCCCCGCAGGAAGCCAAGTTCCACGAGCAGCCAGAGCGTGCCGATGACGGGCACAAAGAAAATCAAATAGAACCAGCCGCTGCGGTCGCGGTCGTGCAGACGCTTGACGGCGCCCGCCAGCCCGGCGATGAACAACGCGACCCACAAAACAACAGCGGCACCCTGCGCCAATATCCATGCGATATGAAATACCTCATTCTTGGCCGCAAGATGTAAAAATTTGTCTGTTACCGTAAAGCAACTCATTATTACTGCAATCAATCCATTTATTGTGCCGATGACCAGCGCATAGTTGAGCCAATACTGACCCCGGCACACTCGCCCGCCGAAACGAAACCAGTCCGCGAGTCTGACGTTTCCGGCGGAAGGTTGGCCGGCCAGCGGATCGGGTCCGAACCGGTTCGGACCCACGGTGCCGCGGAGCAGACCAAGTTCAATACCAAGCCAGGCCGGGCCGAACATTGGTATCAGAACGATCAAATAGAACCAGCCGCTGCGGTCGCGGTCGTGCAGGCGCTTTACCGCCCCCGCCAGACTGCCGACAAACAGGACGACGCACACGACGAACTCCAGGACGTGCTCGATCAACCGGAGGGTTTTGAATGACGAGCTTTGGGCCTGTACGTGCAGAACCGTCGGAAGCTGCGACGAACCAACCTCGAAAACCCCGAGCAACAGGTAGACGAGGATGATCACGAGGGTGTGGTTCAGGAAATGTTCCTTGCGGCCATTCCGACCACGGAAGCTGAACCAGTCCGCCATGCTCGCGACGCCCATACCGTTTCGGTATAGATGTATCTGGCGCAATGGTTACGATACGATAAATGTACCGTCCGGCGAGCGTCCGCGATGTCGCGGCGCGGTTACGCCCGCCGTCGCACCACCGCCTTGATCTGGCCCCGGCTGCGGCCGGAGGCGCGTTCGATCTCGCGGTCCTGCGCCTCGATCGCGGCGCGGATGGCGGCCTCGCCCTCGAAACTCTCGACGACCGTGGTCGGGACCTTGCGGTTGGAGAGCTGGGTTCCGTCCACGTAGGTCACGTCGAACAGTACAAAGCTGCTTTCGGCACGGCGCTTCATCGGGGCCATTTGGTTAGCGCCTGGCGTCCGGGCCAGGCAGAATCTGGCTTTCCAGCACCACGCGCTCGTGCCCGTCGAGGGCGTGCTTGACGCGGTATTGCAGGTCGCGTGTCTCGCTCGGCAACTGGCGCTGCACCTTGTAGTGGCCGGACGGGATGTTCCGCTCGCCCGGGCTGGGCCGCAGATCGACCGTCTGGCCGATGGCAAACTTGTGGAGAGTCATGTCGGCCCTCAAAGAAAAGCCGGCGCCCCCCGGAAAGGGCAGCGCCGGCGTTTGCTCAATCCGCTTGCAGGTTCGCGGCCGAGAGCTTGCCTTGCTGGCCGCGCTCGATCTCGAAGCGCAGCTTCTGGCCCTCGTTCAGATTGCCAAGCCCGGCGCGTTCGACGGCGGAAATATGCACGAACACGTCTTTCGTTCCGTCATCCGGCTGAATGAAGCCGAAACCCTTCTGGGCGTTGAACCATTTTACAGTGCCTTGCGGCATCGTGTTTCTCCATGCAACCCGGCGGCCCGCACGGTGCGGGCCGAAATGCTTTTTCGATCAGGGAGAACCGATGCGACAGCGTCGCGCGTGATAACATACGGGCCCCGGCGGAAAAGTGCCGACGCGGCTACATGCGCCCTTTGCCACCGTTTGTCGTGGTATTTCCGTGCGACTTTAATGATTCTGCCGGCCGAGGACGCAGAACTGCCCTGCGTACGGCATTTTTCTTCTGCTTCCGCTTGGCTAGTCCGCTGCTTCCGCTCGCACTTCGACGACGCGGCCGGAGCCGTCCGGGCCGCGCTGCACCACCAGATGCCGGTCGTGCCAGGCGGCCACCGCCGGGCGATGCGCGATCGAGACGACCGTCGTGTTCGGCAGGCGCAGCCGGACGGCCTCGTACAGCGCCGTCTCCGACTCCGGGTCGAGACTCGCTGTCGCCTCGTCGAGGAACAGCCAGTCGGGCTTGGCCAACAGCGCGCGGGCGAGGGCAAGCCGCTGCTGCTCGCCGCCTGACAGGCGGAGCGACCAGTTGTCCTCGTCGTCGAGGCGCGGGATCAGGTGGCTCACGCCCGCGTCTTCCAGCGCCGTGCGCATCTCGGCGTCATCGTACTGGCTGGCCTCGTTCGGGTAGGCGATGGCGTGGCGCAGCGTGCCGAGCGGGAAATACGGGCGCTGCGGCAGGAACAGCGAGGTGCCGGCGCCGCGCTGCACCCGGCCGCCGCCAAACGGCCAGATGCCGGCGAAGGCGCGGAACAGCGTGGATTTGCCGGCGCCGGAGCGGCCCGTCAGCAGCACCGGCCGGCCGGGCGCGAGGTCGAGCGTCGTGTGGTCCATCAGCGTGCGCCCGTCCGGCAGGTCGATCCTTGCGTCGTGCAGCGCGTAGGACGCGCCGGTTTCCTCGGCCATCTTCACCCCCTCGCGCGCGGCGGCGTGCGCCATCTCGATCGCGCGCTGGAAGGTGGCCAGACGCTCGACGGTCGCGCGCCAGGAGGCGATGGTGCTGTAATTGTCGACCAGCCACGACAGCGCCCCCTGCACCTGGCCGAAGGCGTCCGCCGTCTGGGTCAGCGCGCCCAGCGTCACCTGCCCGGCGAAATAGCGCGGCGCCGCGACGACGAACGGGAAAATGCCGGCGACCTGCCCATAGCCGGCCGTCAGCGCATTCAACGCCTTGAAGCGCTTCATCAGCGCGCGCCAGTTGCCCGCGAGTGCCGCAAAGCGCAGGAGCAGCGTCTCCTTTTCCAGCGCCTCGCCGGCATAGAGGGCGATACCCTCGGTGTTCTCCCGGACGCGGACGAGGGCGAAGCGGAAATCCGCTTCCACCTGCTGCTTGCGGAAGTTCAGCGGCACCAGCTTGCGGCCGACGAAATGGGTCAGCACGGTGCCGACGATCGAATACAGCAACGCGATCCAGACCATGTAGCCGGGGATCTTCACACCGAACAGCGCGTAGTCGCCGGACAGCTTCCAGAGAATGGTCAGGAACGAGGCGAGCGAGACGATGTTGGCGAGCAGGTCGATGGACAGATACAGGATGCCCAGGCTGCCGGCGACGCCGTCGCCGATGAAGTCGCGCAAATCCTCGGCGATGCGCTGGTCCGGGTTGTCGGTGAAGGGCGTGCCGGCGGTGCCGTGGCGCAGGCTGATCCGGTAGTAGGCCCGGTCGGCGAGCCACTCGGAGACGAACCGGTTCGTCATCCAGCGCCGCCAGCGGATTTGCAGCAACTGCACCAGATAAACGCGATAAATCGCGAGGACAATAAAGATAGCAACGATTTCGCAGAAGCCCGGCAGGTAGCCGAACCAGCCCTGGGGCGACGGCTGATACCAGAACAGCAGGGCGATGAAGGATTTTGAGTCCTTCTCCTGGAGCGCGGTGAAGAAGGCGTTGTTCCAATAGCTGAGCACCACGCTGATGCCGACCATGAACAGCCGCATGGACAGCACGACCACCAGCATCCCGCGCGCGAACCAGCGTTCCTCGGACTGCGGGGCGTAATAGGGGTAGGCGATCCGCCAGGCGTCCCTCAGAAACGGGAGAATGCCGCGCATTTTGCTGGTGCTCCGATCAAGCCGGTTCGATTGCTGTGTCTGGCGGTCACGACTCGCCGGCGGCGGCCGGGTGGGGGCGGATGCGCAGCCGGATCACGCCGCGCAGGTCGGCGGGGGCAATCGGCTTGCCCTTTCGCAGGATGTCGATGCGCCCCTCGGCGGCGAGACCGGCTGCACCGCGCCTGACTGCCCCCAGCAGCGGCCGCCATGCGTCCGGCGCGAGCGCCCGCGCCACCTCGCTCGGACAGATCGAGGCGCCCGGCCCGCGCGCGCCGGCCAGCGCGAGGATCGCCGCCTCGATGGTTTGGCCGATAGGAATGTCTGACTGGGTCACGGCAGGTCACATGCAGTGCGCCGGCTGCGCATACAAGTCGGTTGTTCCAAGGGGGGCCAGGGCGCGGGCGGCAAGGGCGGCCCACTCAGGCGGCGTTGTCCACCCGTTCGAGGGCGGCGCGCACCACCTCCTCGAACATCGGCCCGGTGAGGCGGCCGGTGTTCGTGTTGTAGCGGGACACATGATAGCTGTCGGCAAGCAGCAGCCCGTCCGGCAGTTCGTGGATCGCGCCGTGGCTGAAACGGACGCGGGCGGGCGGGATGCCGCACGCCTTCAACACCGAGGCATGGGCCAGCACCCCCAGCGCCAGCACCAGCCGCAGGCTTTGCATCCCCTGCAATTCCGAGCGGAGAAAGCCGTTGCAGGCCGTCACCTCCGGCGGCTCGGGCAGGTTCGCGGGCGGCACGCAGCGGACGGCGTTGACGATACGGCAGTCGCGCAGGGCGAGCCCGTCGCTCGGGTCGGCCTGGTACGTGCCGCTGGCCAGCCGGTAGCGCAGCAGCGTCTGATACAGCAGGATGCCGGCATGATCGCCGGTGAAAGGCCGCCCGGTGCGGTTGGCGCCGCGCAGGCCGGGCGCCAGCCCGACCACGAGGATTCGCGCGTCGGTCGGCCCGAAGCTCGGCACCGGCGCGTTGAACCAGTCCGGGTTGGCCGCGCGATTGGCCCGCCGGAATTCGGCAAGGCGCGGGCACAGCGCGCAATCATGCGCCGGCGCGCTGATCCCGCCACCGGCGGAGGCGCCGTCGCGTTCCGCCGCCGGCCGGTCGGCGACCGCCCCGGGCACGGCGAGCGTGTCAGGCGGCATCATGCGACTCGGTGAACGGCTCGGCCGGGGTCTGCCGCAGCGGCGTGCGGGCGGGGCGCGGCTCGGTCTGGCGGCGGGTGAACTCGGGCGCGATGTCGGCCAGCTCGACGAACTGGTCGGCCTGCCGGCGCAACTCGTCGGCGACCATCGGCGGCGCCGTGCGAATCGAGGAAATCACCGAGACGCGCACGCCGCGCCGCTGCACCGCCTCGACCAGCCGGCGGAAATCCGAGTCGCCGCTGAACAGCACGGCATGGTCGATCTTGTCGGCGAGTTCGAGCATGTCGATCGCCAACTCGATGTCCATGTTGCCCTTCACCCGGCGCCGACCGGTGGCGTCGGTGAACTCCTTGGCGGGCTTTGTGACGAGGGTATAGCCGTTGTAGGCAAGCCAGTCGGTCAACGGCTTGAGCGGCGAATACTCCTCCGTCTCCAGCACGGCCGAATAATAGTAGGCGCGGATGATGTGCGCCTTGCGCCGGAAAAATTCGAGGAGGTTGCGGTAGTCGACATCGAAGCCGAGGTTGCGGGAGGCGGAATAAAGGTTCGCGCCGTCAATGAAGAGCGCCGTGCGCTCGGTCGGAAGAAAATGCATATTGCTCGACCTTTCATGATCCAAGTCGCCGTTTCCAACCCGGGATGCGGTGGGGGGTCCACCCAAAACGAAATAGTCGCGACGGAGTTTAACTATCGTCACCCGGCGGCGTTGCCAAAGAATGAAGTCGTCGTGAAAAATTGTAAAGCCGTCTCCCCGGCCGGGAGGGCGCGATGATCCTGGTTGCGATCGGCGCTAATCTGCCCGGGCCGCGCGGTGAGCTTCCACTGTCCGCATGTCGCGCGGCCGCCGAGGCTCTGCGCGGATTGCCAGTTCTGCACTTCGTTTCTGTCTCGCGGTGGTATCGAAGCGCGCCTGTACCACGCTCCGGGCAGCCGGACTACGTCAACGGCGTCGCGCGACTGGAAGGCACGGCCGACCCCGCGTGGCTGCTCGCCCGGCTGCACCGAATCGAGTCGATGGCCGGGCGCGTCCGGGGGGAGCGCAACGCCGCCCGGACGCTCGATCTGGACCTGATCGACATGAACGCCATCGTCCGCGCCGCGCCCGACCCGGTGCTGCCGCATCCGCGCGCCCACGAGCGCGCCTTCGTGCTGCTGCCGCTGGCCGACGTGGCACCGGACTGGGTGCATCCGGTGCTCGGCCGCACGGTCGCCGACCTGATCGCCGCCTTGCCGGCGCAGGATATTGCGCCGTTGTAATCCAAACCTGCTTTGTCGTCGGGCCAGGGTGGGATGCTGTGCGGCGCCAAATTCCTTGCTTGCGGGCACCCAAGGGACTATTTGTGCCTATCCCGAATATCACAGCCCTGCCTATGGGCCGAGTGGAGTGTGGCGCATGGCGCGCGTAACCGTCGAAGACTGCGTGGAGAAGATCCCGAACCGTTTCCAACTGGTGCTGCTCGCCGCCCAGCGTGCGCGCAACCTGAGCCGGGGCGAGGAACTGACGCTCGACCGTGACAACGACAAGAACCCGGTCGTGGCGCTCCGCGAAATCGCCGACGAAACGATAAGCCTCGACAAGCTGGAAGCCGACCTGCTGAAGTCGCTGTCCCGCGCGCCCGAGCCGGAGCCGGCGGACGAGGAGGTGCTCGACCTCATCCCGACCGACCAGAACATCTTCGGCTTGCAGGACATGTCGGCCGAGGAGGAAGCCCAGACTCTCCCGGTCGAGTCGGACGAGCCGCCCGAGGACCTGGAAGCCGCGATCGAGGCCGAGTTGGCCGGCCGCCGCCGCTAGCCCGCCGCCATGCCGGGCGGCCCCCCCGAGCTCTGGCGCCCCGCCGGGATGTTCTCCCCGGACGGCGCCAGCACGGGTGCCGCCAAGCCCCCCGCCGTAAAGACTGCCGCAATCGTGCCGCTGCGTGCCGGCTCGTCGCCGGTCGCGGCGCTGATCGAGCGCATCCGATCCTACGATCCGAAGGCCGACACCGGCGTGATCGAGGAGGCCTATGCGCTGGCGGCCGAGGCGCACAGCGCGCAGAAGCGCGACAATGGCGACCCCTATATCGGCCATCCGCTCGCGGTCGCCGAGATTCTCGCCAGCTACCGGCTCGACGTCGCCTCGGTCGCGACCGCGCTGTTGCACGACACGATCGAGGACACGCGGATCACGCTGCGCGACCTGGAGAAGCAGTTCGGCCGCACCATCGCGATGCTGGTGGACGGCGTCACCAAGCTGACCCGGCTCGAACTGAACTCCGACCGCACCAAGCAGGCGGAGAATTTCCGCAAGCTGGTGCTGGCGATGAGCCGCGACATCCGCGTGCTGCTGGTCAAGCTCGCCGACCGGCTGCACAACATGCGGACCCTGCATTTCATTCCGCAGACCGCCCGCCGCCAGCGCATCGCGCGCGAGACGATGGACATCTATGCGCCGCTCGCCGAGCGGATCGGCATGGAGAGCCTGAAGAACGAGCTGCAAACCCTCTCGTTTTCCGAACTGGAGCCGGACGCCTCCGACACGATCCGCGCCCGCCTGAACTTCCTGCGCGGCCAGGGTGCCGACGTGATCGAGGAGGTGCGCCGCGACCTGACGCGGGTCTGCGAGGAGTCGGGCGTCACGGTCCTTGAAATCACCGGCCGCGAGAAGTCGCCCTATTCGATCTGGGAGAAGATGCAGCGGCGCAACGTGCAGTTCGAGCAACTGTCGGACATCATGGCATTCCGCATCGTCGTGCCGACGCGGGAGGCCTGCTACATGGCGCTCGGCGCCGTCCACGCCGCCTATCCCGTGATCGCCGGCCGCTTCAAGGACTATATCTCGACACCGAAGTCGAACGGCTACCAGAGCCTGCACACCGGCGTGACGCTGCGCGAGCCGCGCAACCAGAAGATCGAACTGCAAATCCGCACCCGCGAGATGCACGACATCGCCGAGAACGGCGTGGCGGCGCACTGGACCTACAAGCAGCCGGACGGTTCGCCGGCCGAGGCGCAGCGGTTCCGCTGGGTCCAGGATTTGCTCGAAATCCTGGAAAATTCGACGCCCGACGAGTTCATCGAGAATACCCGCCTGGAGCTTTATCAGGACCAGGTGTTCTGCTTCACCCCGAAGGGTGAATTGATAAAACTGCCGCGCGGGGCGACGCCGGTCGATTTCGCCTACGCCGTACACTCTCAGGTCGGCGACACCTGCGTCGGCGCCAAGGTGAACGGCCGGCTGATGCCGCTGCGCCACGAATTGCAGAACGGCGACCAGGTCGAGATCATGACCTCGCGCGGCGGCACGCCGAGCCCGCAATGGGAGCGGTTCGTCGTCACCGGCAAGGCGCGCGCGCGCATCCGCCGCTACGTGCAGCAGCAGCAGCGCCAGCATCATCTGGACGCCGGCAAGGCGGCGCTGGCGAAGGCGTTCCGCCAGGAAGGCGTCGATGGCGGCGAGAAGATCATCGAGAGCGCATTGAAGGCGCTGAAGCAGCCCGGCATCGCCGATCTTTATGCCGCCGTAGGGGCCGGCACGATCGCGGCCAGGGACGTCGTGCTGGCCGCCTACCCGGAACTGCGGCAGGCGCCGCGCGGGCCGCGCATGGTGCCGCCGATGCCCGGGCGTATCGGCAACCGCCCGTCCGGCAAGCCCGCCAACGACCTGCCGATCAGCGGCCTCGTGCCGGGCATGGAGATCCATTACGCCGGCTGCTGCCATCCGCTGCCCGGCGACCGCATCGTCGGCATCGTCGCGACCGGCAAGGGCGTGACGATCCACACCAAGGACTGCCCGACGCTGGCAAGCTTCGCCGCCACGCCGGAGCGGTTCATCGAGGTCGACTGGGAACCCTCCGCCTTCGCGACGACGACGAAGAAGGGCGAGGGCTACACCGGGCGGCTCAGCGTGATCGTCGCCAACACGCCGGCGGCGCTGGCGACGATCACCAACGCGATCGCCAAGCAGGACGGCTCGATCGCCAATCTGCGTGTGGCGAACCGGCAGGCCGATTTCTTCGAGGTGATGGTGGACGTGGAAGTCCGCGACGTCCGCCACCTCGCCACCGTCATCGCCGGCCTGCGCGCCTCGTCGGACGTGCATCAGGTGGAGCGGGCGCGGGGGTGATGGCACGACCCACTTACCCTCTCCGCCCGCGCTTCGCGGGGGGAGAGGGCAGGGTGAGGTGGGTGGCGGGGCCAGTGAGATGGTTGCCGCGAACCTCCTACCCCTGGTGTTTGCGGCATCCCCCCACCTCACCCAACCCTCTCCGCCCCCGAGGGCGGAGAGGGCTCTCAATGACGGCGCCTCGATGATCCTCGGCCTCGGCTCCGACATCTGCGACATCCGCCGGATCGAGCGGGTCATGGAGCGGCACGGCGAGCGGTTCCTCGGGCGGGTGTTCACCGACACCGAGCGCGCCAAGGCGGACCGCAGGAGCGGGACGAGCCGCTCGGGCACCTACGCCAAGCGGTTCGCCGCGAAGGAGGCGTGCGCGAAGGCGCTCGGCACCGGCTTCGCGCGCGGCGTGTTCATGTCCGACCTCGGCGTGGTCAATCTGCCAGGCGGCCAGCCCACCCTGCGCCTGACAGGCGCCGCCGCCGAGCGCCTCGCGGCGATGACCCCGCCCGGCCTCGTCGCCCGCGTCGATTTGACGATGACCGACGAGTATCCCTATGCCTACGCCCAGGTGATCATTTCGGCCGTGCCGGCCGGTCCTTGAGCATCACTCCGCCGCCGCCGGCTTTGCCCGGGCGAGGGCCTCGTTCAGCATCTGCGTCAGGTTGCGGACGGATTCCGTCAGCTCGATGATCTCCTTGGCGCGCATCTCGTCGAGCTTCTGGTGCAGCAGTTCGATCTCGAGTTCGGCCTTGATGTTCACGCGATAGTCGTTTTCGGCCGAGGCGCGGTCGATGTCCTGCTGCCGGTTCTGGCTCATCATGATGAAGGGCGCCGCATAGGCGGCCTGGAACGACAGCGCCAGGTTCAGCAGGATGAACGGATACGGGTCCCAGTTTTCGACCCAGGCGGTGACGTTCAGCACAATCCAGACCGCAAGCAGAATGGACTGGATGATGATGAACGCCCACGACCCCATCCCGGCCGCGACCATGTCGGCGATGCGTTGGCCGAACGTCAGCTTGTAGGCCGGGTCGGCCGGCTCGGCCTGGGTTTTGCGCAACTCCCGGCGCAGCGTGCGCAGGTGCGTCAGCAGCCGCTCCTCGGCTTCGTGCAGCATCGTGGGTATCTGCGTGACGGTTTGCATGGGTGGGTCTCTCCTGGCTCCGTGTGGCTCGGACCTTGTGGCGGGTGGCAAACGACGAGTGTTGGCGCCTCACGCAAGCGTGGGCGAGCGGAGATATGAACGACCGCCTTGGCGTGGGACACCGGGACCGATGAAGAAAGTTCGAAGACACAGGGGGGAGCGGCCGGGACCGCGCGGCCGTTGCGCGTGACGCCGGCGTGACCCGCCGATGAGGTTTCAGTCACGGGTTGCCGCCGCGTGGCCGCTCCCCGCCGCTTTGCTTGACATGGTGGGACCGGGTGGGCTTCATCCGGCCCAGCCCCGGAGAATGCCGCCGATGTTCCCCCTGCTTCCCGACCGCTTCGCCTGATGTCCCAGCCCAGTATGGCAAAGCGCAAATCGGACGGCATCGTCGAGACGATCAAGACGGTCGTCTACGCGATGCTCATCGCGATCATCATCCGCACCGTCGCGTTCGAGCCGTTCAATATCCCGTCGGGTTCGATGATACCGACGCTGCTGGTCGGCGATTACTTGTTCGTGTCGAAGTACAGTTACGGTTATTCCCGCTATTCGCTGCCGATGTCGCCGCCGCTGTTCACCGGGCGCATCTTCGGCAGCGTACCGGCGCGTGGTGACGTGGCCGTGTTCAAGCTGCCGCGCGACACGTCCATCGACTACATCAAGCGCATCATCGGCCTGCCGGGCGACCGCATCCAGATGAAGGGCGGCCAGTTGTTCATCAACGGCCAGCAGGTCGAGCGCACGCCGGACGGCGAATACGTGGCGGACGGCGACGGGCCGAGGATGCTGCTGAAGCGGTATATCGAGACGCTGCCGGGCGGCAAGCAGCACCCGATCCTGAAGGCGTCCGACGATCAGGCGCTCGACAACACGCAGGAATACCATGTGCCGGAAGGCTACGTGTTCGCGATGGGCGACAATCGCGACAACAGCCAGGACAGCCGGGTCCTGAACGCGGTCGGCTACATCCCGCTGGAAAATCTGGTCGGCCGCGCCGAGTTCCTGTTCTTCTCCGTCGATGCCACCGCGCCCTGGTGGGAGGTGTGGGAGTGGCCGTTCGAGATCCGTTGGTCGCGCTTGTTCACGACGGTCAGCTAATCACGGCCGCCGCCGCCGAAGCGCCCGCTGCCGAAGCCATCGTCGGCTATACGTTCCGGCGGCCGGAATTGCTGCGTGAGGCGCTGACCCACCGCTCGGCCGTCTCGGGAACTCCCATCAGCCGTGGCCGCACCGCGCCTTCGACCGGCGCCGGATCGAACGAGCGGCTGGAGTTCATCGGCGACCGCGTGCTCGGACTGCTGATCGCCGAATGGCTGGCCGAGCGGTTCCCGCACGAGCAGGAGGGCGACCTCGGCCCCCGGCTGGCGCATCTGGTCTCGCAAACCACCATCGCCGCGATCGCCGGGCAGCTTGGTCTGCCGGCCGTGCTGGCGGTCTCGCCGGGGGAGGCGCGGGCCGGCGTGCGCAAGCTGGCAACGGTGCTGGCCGACGCCACCGAGGCGCTGATCGGCGCGGTGTATCTCGATGGCGGCCTCGACCCCGCCCGCGCCTTCGTCCGGCGCGCGTGGGACGAGGCGATGGGCAGCCACGCCGCGCCGCCGAAGGACGCCAAGACCGCGTTGCAGGAATGGCTGCTCGCCCGAGGCATGAAGCTGCCGGCTTACGACTTGGTCGGGCGGGCGGGACCGCCGCACGATCCGGTGTTCACCATCGCCGTCGAGGCGGCCGGCGCGCGCGGCGAGGGCGCAGCGGGCAGCAAGCGCATGGCCGAGCGGCTCGCCGCCGAGGATCTGTTGCGCAAGCTCGGTGCGTCGTTTTGAAAGACATCGTTTCATGACATCCCGCTGCGGCTTCGCCGCGATCGTCGGCGCGCCCAACGCGGGCAAATCCACGCTGCTGAACCGGCTGACCGGGGCGAAGCTGTCGATCGTCTCGCCCAAGGCGCAGACCACGCGCTTCCGCGTGCTCGGCATCCTGATGCGGAACGGGGCGCAAATTCTTCTGGTGGACACGCCGGGCATCTTCAAGCCGCGCAGAAAGCTCGACCGCGCCATGGTCGCCGCCGCCTGGACCGGCGCCAAGGACGCGGACCTGGTCCTGTTCCTGGTGGATGCCAAGGCGGGGCTGACGCCGCAGGTCGGCGAGATTGCCGCCAGCCTGCGCGAGCGCGGCGGGCTGGTGTGGCTGGTGTTCAACAAGGTCGATCTGGTCCCGCCCGCCGCCCTGCTGCCGCTGATCGGCAAGCTCAACGAACTGGCGACGTTCGCGGAGACCTTCATGGTCTCGGCCAACACCGGCGACGGCCTCGACCAGTTCCAGGACCGGCTGGCGGCGGCGATGCCGGAAGGGCCGCATCTTTATCCCGACGACGACCTGACCGACCTGCCGGACCGTCTGCTGGCGGCCGAACTGGTGCGCGAGCAGATCTTCCTGCAAACCCAGCAGGAAGTCCCGTACGCCTGCACGGTCGAGACCGAGAACTGGCAGGAGCGCAAGGACGGGTCCGTTCGTGTCGAGGCGACCGTCTATGTCGCCCGCGCCAGCCACAAGGCGATCCTGATCGGCGAGAGGGGGGCGCGGATCAGGGAGATCGGCGCCAAATCCCGCGCCGACCTGTCCCGCCTGCTTGACCGCCCTGTCCACTTGTTCCTCAATGTCAAGGAACGCGCCGGCTGGGACGAAGAGGGCGCCCGGCTCCGCGCCATCGGACTGGAGGACCCGCCAGCATGAGCGACAGCAGCATTCCGGCCGGCGAACCGGCGATCCGCGTCATCGCAATGCCGGCGGACGCCAACCCGAGCGGCGACATCTTCGGCGGCTGGCTGCTCGCGCACATGGACCTTGCCGGTGCCTCGGCGGCGCAGCGGCGCGCGCGCGGGCGGGTGGCGACGGTTGCCGTCGATTCGATGAAATTCCACCTACCCGTGCATGTCGGCGACGAGGTCAGCATCTACGCCGACATCCTGAGCGTCGGCCGCAGTTCGATCAGGATCATGGTGGAAGCCTGGCGCCGCGTGCGGGCGGCGGAGGACCGCGACCGCGTCACCTCCGCCGTGTTCGTGTTCGTCGCCATCGACGACGACCGCCGTCCGCGCCCGATCGACCCGGGCTGAACTACTGCACCAGCGATGCGGTGGCCTGCGTGCCGATCACGTTGGTGCAATCGCTGATCAGCGTGCCTTGCGCTTGCAGCGAGAGGGAGCCGACATCGACGATCACGCAGTTGTCGCTGCCGCCGCCGGTGATCGTGCCGGAGCCGAGGAAGTTCAGCGGCTGATTGGGAATATAGACCACGCCGGTGGCGGTGATGTTGGCGCCGTCGCCGATTGTCGATGAGCCGGAGCTGCCGTTGCTGGCGAGCAGGACCGTGTTGACATTGCCCAGGGTACTGGTGGTCACGGACGCCTGCGAGGTGAGATTGATGTTCGTGTAGCCGGCGCCGATGCAGATGTTGCCGCTGACGACGACCTGCACGAGATTGCCGGTCCAGTCGGTGCCGCCGTACTTGCACGAATCCACGACGACGCCACCGGAAGTTTGCGGGTAGCCGACATTCAGGTTGCCGTAGACGTTCCAGTTGCTCGTGGCCGCATAAGCGTTCGAGTTCATGTACCAGTTGCCGCCGACCTGGATGTTCCCCTTGGACCTAACGTTGGTGCAGGGATAGTTGAACTTGAGGGTGCTGCTTCCCCAGTTGGAGATCGCGTCAGCGGACAAGCCGTTCTGAATGGTGCTGGGGATGTTGAACGTCGCGCATTGTCCCGACGTCCTGCCGATGTAGAGGTTGCTGCTGCCGCCGACGTAGATGCCATTGGCGATATTGAAATTGCCGTCGCCGAGGACGACGAGGTTGCCGCCGTTCCAGCCGTTGATGTCGATGCCCGCCCCGTTCGGTACGGTGTTGTTGGAGACGGTGCCGGTGCCGGCGCCGTCGCCGCTGCTGACGGTGACATTGCCGTTGGCGAAGATGACGGTGCCCTGCACGACCTCGATCCCTCCATCGACGTTCATCGCCACGGTCGAGCTGGAGCAGGTGGTCGTGCAGAACGCCAGCGTGTTGCCCGGACCCGAATAATTGGTGCCGGTGTACGAGCTGTTGTAGATGCCGCCGAGCACGTTCCAGGTGGCGCTGCCGTCGAAAGTGATCGCGCCGTTCTGGACCTGCTTGATGCCGTTCCAGATGTTGATCGTCGGGTTGCCGGTCGCGGTCATCACCAGCGTGCCGTTGCTGACGGAGATGCCGGCGATGTTGTAGGTCCCGGGGCCGAACGCGATGTGATAGGTATGGTTTCCGGTCAGGCAGATCGCCACGGTGTCGATGGCACTCAGGCAGTTCGAGCCACTGACCGATGTCGTGGTGCCGGAGCCGCCAGTGAAGCTGATGTAGCAGGATGCGGGTGGCGACGAGATGTAGCCATGATTTCCGGTGGCTTCGGCCAGCGGGTTGCTGCTGGTGTTGGCGGCGGTGCAGTTGGAGGTGGCGTAGCCATAGAGCTGAGTGCCGATGTTGGGCGCGGATGGCACTGTCAGATTCTGCGCGGAGGACATCCCGGAGAACAGCGTGGTGGCATTCGCGGCGTAATAGTCGGGCGGCGCCAGCGTATTCTGGACTTGCGGCCCATTGATGACGATGTCGCCCTGCTCGCTGATGGCGCCGTGCGCCGTGATCTTGCTGGCGGTGACGGTGCCGGAGCCGCCGTTCACCGCCCAGGTGATCGTGCCCGATGATTGCACGTTGCAGCCGGTTGCGGTGACCGTGATGGTGCCGTTGGTGGTGATGTTGCCGCCATTGACCGACTCGAAGCAGGCAATGCGGTTCTCGATCTCGCTCCACGAACTCGCCGACATCGTCACCGACGGCAGATGGAAGATCGCATTGACGAAGGGAATGAGCGGCAGGGTCTGGGTCACGGTGACCTTCTCGGCGGTGTTGCCGTCGCCGCTCGGCGAACTGGAGAGATAGGCGGCCGTCACGCTGCTGGTCGGGTTGGCGATGCCGTTGACGTTGGCAAGGCTCTGCGCCGCGCTGAGCGCGGTGGTCTGGCTGCCGCTCTTGGAATAGGCGTAGGCGGCGGACATCGCCGACTGGTCGGCGATGGTCTGTATGTTCGAGCGGGAGACATACATCTGTGCCATCCCCAGCGCCATGACGCTGGCCGCCATCAGCAGGCTGAAGCTGAAAGCCGCCAGCAGCACGATCGAGCCGCGCCGGTCCGCCCGGACGCGACGGGCGGAGATGGCCAGATGCGCGGCGCGGCGGCCGGTTGCCGCCCCGCGACGCGGCAGCCGCGCGCCGTCCCGCATCGTGCCCGGCGCGGGCGACGGCGTCTCCGATAGGTGCTGCTCTGCCGGGGGCCTAGCCATTGGAAGGGTTGCCGATCGGTTTCAGGGACAAGACGATTTTGTTGCGAATGACCTCATTATTGTGTCCCATATCAAAATCGTTCTATCGAAACGTTAACGGCGCCGGAGCGGCCATGCCGCCTCGTCCGCTCGGCCGGCGGGCTCAGCCGAACTTGTTGGACCTGGGGAATCCGCTGGGCGGCAGGCGGCCGGCGTCGGCGCGCTCGCCGCGCCAGTCGCGCAGGTTGGTCTCGGTTCGCGTGCGGTCGCCCGACTTCCAGGTCAGCCCGTCCTTCAGCCGGAACACCTTGGCGTCCGCGACGGTCGCGTCCTTGTAGCGCTGCAACTGCACGCCGGTGCCGCGTGCCAGTTCCGGCACCTGATCGAGCGGGAAGATCAGCAGCTTCCGGTTGGTGCCGACGATCGCGACCTGGTCGCCCTCGGCCGGCACGCACAGCACGGCGGCTTCCCCCTCGCGCAGGTTCAGCACCTGCTTGCCGGTGCGCTTCTCGGCCGCGAGGTCCTCCGCCTTGACGACGAAGCCGCGCCCGCTCGCGGACACGACCAGGAACCGCTCGCCCTCGCGCGGCACGAACAGCGATAGGACGGAATCCTCGTTGGCGAGATCGGCGAGCAGGCGCAGCGGCTGCCAGTCGTTGCGCCCGCGCGGCAGGTCGTTGGCGCGCAGCGTGTAGGCACGGCCGTTGCTGGCGAACAGGCAGAGCCGGTCGGTCGTCTCGCACGGCAGCAGCAGGCGCGGGCCGTCGCCCTCCTTGAATTTCTGGTCGTTCGCGTCCGCGCGAACGCCGCGCGCCGCGCGCACCCAGCCCTTCTCGGACAGGATGACGGTGATCGCCTCCCGCTCGATGAACGCCTCGTCGCTGACGGTGATCGCGGGGGGCGCGCCGCTGATCCGGGTGCGGCGGGTGCCGAGCGGGCCGGCGCCGAACTTCTTTTTCGTCTCCTCGAGCTCGGTGACGATGCGTTTCCAGCGCAGCTTCTCGTCGCCGAGCAGGGTCTGCATCTGCGCGCGCTCCTTGCTGAGCGCGTCGTGTTCCTTGCGGATCTCGATCTCTTCCAGTCGGCGCAGGCTGCGCAGCCGCATGTTCAGGATCGCCTCGGCCTGCGCGTCGTTGATCGTGAACGCGGCGATCAGCGCCGGCTTGGGCTCGTCCTCGTTGCGGATGATGCGGATCACCTCGTCCAGATTGAGAAAGACCGCGAGGAATCCGGCGAGGATTTCGAGCCGCTTCTCGATCGCCGCGAGCCGGTGCCGGGTGCGGCGCACCAGCACCTCCTGCCGGTGGTCGAGCCAGTGGCGGAGAACCTCGCGCAGTCCCATCACGCGCGGCGTGCGGTCGGCGGCGAGCACGTTCATGTTGAGCGGGAACCGCTGCTCCAGCGCGGTTGCGCGGAACAGCGATTCCATCAGCGTCGCGGCGTCGATGTTCTTGGATTTCGGTTCCAGCACGAGGCGGACGGCCTCCGTGCTCTCGTCGCGCACATCGCCGAGCAGCGGCAGCTTCTTTTCCTCCAGCAGTTGCGCGATCTGCTCGATCAGCCTCGATTTCTGCACCTGGTAGGGAATTTCGGTGACGACAATCGCCCAGGTGCCGTGCTTGCCCTGTTCCTCGGCCCATGTGGCGCGTACGCGAAAGCCGCCGCGCCCGGTTTCGTAGGCGGCGGCGATGGCGGCCGGGTCTTCCACCAGCACGCCGCCGGTCGGGAAATCCGGGCCGGGCATATGCGCGAGCAAGTCCGCCGTGGTCGCGGCGGGATTGCGCACCAGCGCCATCGCCGCCGCACAGACCTCGCCCGCGTTGTGCGGCGGGATCGAGGTCGCCATGCCGACGGCGATGCCGGTCGCGCCGTTGGCCAGCAGGTTGGGGAACCCGCCGGGCAGCACGACGGGCTCCTGCTCCTCGCCGTCGTAGGTGGCGCGGAAATCGACGGCGTCGTCGTCGATGCCGGCGAGCAGCGCGCGCGCCACCTCGGTCAGCCGCGCCTCGGTGTAGCGCATCGCGGCGGGGTTATCACCGTCGATGTTGCCGAAATTGCCCTGGCCCTCCACCAGCGGGTAGCGCGCGGCGAAATCCTGGGCGAGGCGGACGAGCGCATCGTAGACGGCGACATCGCCGTGCGGATGGAACTTGCCGATCACGTCGCCGACCACGCGGGCGCATTTCTTGAAGCCGGCGGTGGGGTCGAGCCGCAGCAGATGCATCGCGAACACCAGCCGCCGATGCACCGGCTTCAGCCCGTCCCGCACGTCCGGCAGGGAGCGGGACATGATCGTCGACAGCGCATAGGCGAGATACCGCTCGGACAGCGCGTCCGCGAGCGGCGCGTCCTCGATATGGCCGGCGTTGTCGTCAGGCATCCGGAGACTCCGTCATCAACGCGACGCGGTCGTACAGCGCGAGGCGTGCCGCCGGCAACGGGCGATGCTGGGCGCCGAACACGTCGCGGGCGAGGAAATGGCCGGTCAGCCGCAGCCCGTCCCGCCATTGCGGCGCACCGCCGGGCTCGTCGTGCAGCAGCAGCCGGGGCAGCGGCAGCAGCCGGGGCTTCCACGCGCCGGCCTCCGCCTCGGTCACGCCGCGCCCGCTGCGGGGGGAGACGTAGGCGAGCGGCGCGTTGCCGCCGCCGGGGGGCGGCGACAGGTCGAGGCCGTAGCCGAGATCGGCCAGCACCGCCGCCTCCCACCGTATCACGTCGGCGAGCAGGGCCGGCCCCTCGGCCAGATGCGCGAGCAGGTGCAGCAGGCCGGCGAACAGGCGGTCATGCGGGACACGGTCGGGCAGCGCGCCCTCGGCCACCGCGCAGGCGCCGCGCAGCATGGCGAGCGCCAGCGGATCGTCCATCGCCAGCGCCGCCGCCGGATGCACCAGTTCGGCGCTGAGCGTGCCGAGCTGGTCGGCCAGCCGGCCGACCCAGCGGGCGCGCACGATGTTGCCGGGCTGCCAGAGGGAGGCCCGCGAACGGCCGGTGCCGCCGCGCGCGAGGCCGCGATGCGTGCCGTGCGGCCGCGTCAGCACCGTGGCCACGGCGTCCGCTTCGCCGAACGGGCGGACATCGAGCACGATCGCCGGTTCTTCCCACTCCATGCCCGTTCCTATAATGTTCACGGCGACGAGTCGAGGGCGGGCGCCCGGAAGATGCGATCGCGGGCGGAGAGGGCTCAATGTGCCTTGTCTTAGGGCCTATGCGGCTCGCCCCCCAGATACGCCGCCGCGACCGCCGGGTTGCGCGCCACCTCGGCCGCCGGGCCTGACAGCGTGATGCGGCCGAGTTCCAGAACGTAGGCGGTGTCGGCCACCTCCAGCGCGGCGGAGGCGTTCTGTTCGACCAGCAGGATCGTCACGCCCTCCGCCTTCAGCTCGGCGATCAGGGCAAAAATCTCCTCGATGAACAGCGGCGCCAGCCCCATGCTCGGCTCGTCGAGCAGCAGCAGGCGGGGCGAGGCCATCAGCGCGCGGCCCATCGCCAGCATCTGCTGCTCGCCGCCCGAGAGCGACCCGGCCGGCTGCGGCAGGCGTTCGCGCAGCCGGGGAAACCGTGCGAGCACCCTCTCCCGCTGCCGCCGGGCGTCGGGGGCGCGGGCCGTCCAGCCGCCGAGGGTCAGATTCTCGGCGACCGTCAGCTCGGAAAAAATCTGCCGCCCCTCCGGCACCTGCACCATTCCGCGCGTGGCGACGCGGTGCGGCGCCATCCCGGTGATGTCGGCGCCATCGAGCAGCACCCGCCCCGCGCGCGGCCGCAGCAGGCCGGACAAGGTCCGCAGCACCGTCGTCTTGCCCGCCCCGTTGGCGCCGATCAGCGTCACCACCTGCCCCTCGCCGACATGCAGGTCGATGCCGCGCACCGCCTCGGTCCGGCCGTAGGCGACGGCGAGGCCGGCGATGTCGAGCGTGCTCATCCCGCCGCCAGCCGGGCCGCGACCTTCGCCCCCAGATACGCCTCGATCACCGCCGGATCGGCGCGCGCCAGGGCAGGCGGCCCCGCGAAGATGCAGCGGCCGAAATTCAGCACGGTGACGCTGTCCGACAGGTCCATCACGAAGCGCATGTCGTGCTCGACCAGCAGCACCGTCGTGCCGGAGGCGACGATGCGGCGGATCAGCGTGCCGAGCGCCGCCGTCTCCGCCGGGTTCATGCCGGCCGCCGGCTCGTCGAGCAGCAGCAGCCTCGGCGAGCCGGCCACCGCGCGCGCGATCTCCAGCCGCCGCTGATCGCCGTAGGAAAGTGCTGCGGCGCGCTCGCCCTCGCGGTCGACGAGCCCCACCAGCGCCAGTGCCCCGCGCGCGCGAACCACCGCGTTCGCCTCCTCGCGCCGGAAGCGCGGCAGCCGTGCGACGATGCCGACGACGGACGATGTCAGCAGCGGGTGCAGGCCGGTCAGCACGTTCTCGAGCAGCGTCATCGCGCCAAACACGCGGATGTTCTGGAATGTCCGCGCGATGCCGAGCCGCGCCCGCCGGTCGGCCGGCAGAAGCGTGATGTCCGCGCCGCCGAACCGGATGCCGCCGGCGCTCGGTGCCACGAGACCGGACAGCAGGTTGAACAGCGTCGTCTTGCCGGCGCCGTTCGGGCCGATCACCGCATGGACGCCGCCGTCCGGCACCGCCAGATCGACGCCATCGACCGCGACCAGCCCGGCATACCGGCGGGTCAGGCCGCGCGTCGCCAGCAGGGTCACGCCGCCCGCCTCGGCATCCGCCAGCTCAGCAGGCCGCGCGGCAGGAACAGCACCGCCAGCACGATCACGACGCCGTCCAGCACCAGCCGCAGATCGGCGAAGCCGCGCAGCAGTTCGGGCAGCAGCGTCAGCACCCAGGCGCCCAGCACCGGCGCGAACGGCGAGCCGATCCCGCCGAGCAGCGCGAAGGACAGGATCGTCACCGCCGGCTCGAAGCCGAAATCGTTCGGGCCGATGAAGTCGGTCGCGTGCGCCGAGAGCGCGCCGGCCAGCCCCGCGAGAACCGCCGACGCCACCAGCACGACCAGACGAACCCGGCGCACGTCGATCCCCATCGACTGCGCGGCGGTCGCGTCCTCGCGCAGCGCCTCCATCGCCCGCCCCGCGCCCGAGCGCCCGACCAGCCACAGCACGGCGAGCGCCACGCCCAGGACCGAAAAGATCAGCAGCGGGCTCGCCTGCTCCGGGATGCCGGACAGCCCGAGCGCGCCGCCGAGCGCGTCCACGTTCAGGTAGACGGCGCGCAGCACCTCGCCCAGCCCGATCGTCGCGATGGCCAGATACACGCCGGACAGCCGCAGCGTCGGCCCGCCGACCGCGAGCGCGAACGCCACCGGCGCCGCGCAGGCGGCCGGCAGCACCAGCCAGAACGGCCAGCCGAACCACAGCGTCATCAGCGCCGAGGAATAGGCGCCGAGCCCCATGAACGCCGCCTGCCCGAGCGAAAGCTGCCCGGCGGCGAGGACCACGTACATCGACAGCGCCAGCAGCCCGTTGACGCCGAGCGCGGTGACGACGTTCTGGTACGTCCAATACAAATCCTCGAGCCAGGCCGGCATCAGGCGCGCGCCACCCCTGCGCGGCCGAACAGCCCGGCGGGCCGGGTCCACAGCACCAGCACCAGAATGGCGAACCCCACCGCCTCCTTCAGGCCGGACGCAAGGTAGCCGGCAGTCAGCACCTCGACGATCCCGAGCAGCAGCCCCGCCAGCAGCGCGCCGACGATGTCGCCCAGCCCGCCGACGATGACGACGACGAAGCCGCGCAGCATCATCGCCTCGCCCATGTACGGATGGATCGCGTTGAAGTTCAGCCCGATCAGCACGCCGCCTGCCCCGGCCAGCGCGCCCGACACGAACGACACCAGGGCGGCCAGCCGCGCCGTGTCGATGCCCATCAGCGCGGCGGCGTCCGGCTTCTCCGCCATCGCCCGGATCGCGAGCCCGAGCCGCGTGCCGCGCACCAGCCACAGCAGCCCGCCCACCAGCACACCGGACGCCGCCAAAATCAGCACCTGCGCGACCGTCACCCGCACGCCGAGCAGGTCCAATGCCCCGGCGCCGACCAGCCCCGGCGGCAGCCGGCGGATGTCCGGCCCGAGCCACGCCGTCATCCCCGCATACAGCGCCAGCACCGCGCCGAGCGTGACCATCAGCGACGACAATTCGTCGGCCTTGGCGCGGCGCAGCCGGGTCAGCAGCAGCCCGTCCACCACCACCGCGATCGCCCCGGCGCCGATCGCGGCCAGCGGCAGCGCCAACGCCAGCGAAATCCCGGCCTCCGTCAGCCACAGCGCCAGGAAGGCGCCGGCGGTGAAATAGAAGCCGTAGACGAGGTTGATCACCCGCAGCACGCCGAACATCAGCGTGAAGCCGAGCGCGAACAGGGCATAGGTCGCCCCGAGCAGAACCCCGTTGACCAGTTGCTGGGCGAGCACCGCTACTCCGCGATCCCGAACACGCCGCCGCGCATTTCCAGCACGACCACGCCCTCGGTCGAGGCCGGGTCGCGGTGATCGGTGAAACGGAACGGGCCGAGCGGCCCGGTGTGGTCGGTCGCCAGGAGCGCGTCGCGGATTTTCTCCGGCGTCGCCGCCCCCGCCCGGTCGATCGCCTCGGCGAGGATGAACAGCGTGTCGTACGCCTGCGCCGCGAACTGGTCCGGGTCCTTGCCGTACGCGGCGCGGAAGGCGGCGACGAACGCCTGGTTCAGCTTGTCCGGCTTGGCGATGAACCACGGGCTGCCGACCAGCAGCCCGTCCGCCGCAGCGCCCGCGATCTGCCCGAGCTTCGGCGAGTTGGCGCCGTTGCCGCCGATGAACAGCGTCTCCTTGCCGAAGCCAAGTTGCCGCGCCTGCAACAGCACGCCCGAGACCGGCTCGACCAGCGCCGAGATCGCGACCGCATCGGGCTTGAGCGCCTTGATCTTGGTCAGTTGCGCCGAGAAATCGGTGTCCTTGCTGCCGAAGCTCTCGATGTCGATGATCGACAGGCCCGCCGCCTCGGCCGCCGCCTTCATCGAATCGAAGCCGGACTTGGAGAATGCGTCGTCGTTCGCATACAGCAGCGCGATCGTCTTGACCCCGCGCGCGATCGCCTTGCGCAGCGTGACCGGCACGACGTCCGCTTCCGGCAGCGAGGTGCGGAAGATGAACGGGCCGATGTCGGTGATGCCCTTGGCGGTCGTCGAGGTGCCGATGGTCGGCACGCCGCGCCCGTTGGTGACCGGGCCGACCGCGAACATCTCGTTGGACAGGGTCGGGCCGATGATCGCGACCACCTTGTCGCGCCCGATCAGCTTGCGGGCGGCGTTGATCGCGCCGTCCTTGGTGCCGCCGGAATCCTCCACCGTCAGCGCGATCGGCCGGCCGCCGAGCACGCCCTTGCCGTTGATCGCCGCCAGCGCGAGGTCGAGCCCCGCCTTGATCGCGATCCCGTAGGCGGAATTCGGGCCGCTGAGGATTTCCACCGCGCCCACCGGCACCGACTCGGCCGCGCGGGCGTGCGCGGGGAGGGCGAGCGCGAGGGCGACGGCAATGGCGGTGCGGCGGCGCATTCTTGGAACGTCTCCCCGGTGGCGATCTGCGTGACTTCATGGCCAAGCCGCCCCCGCCGCGCAAGCCCGGCCCTGGCGCGACGGCCCCGACGCTGCCGTCTGCCGACCCGCTGCGTCGCGCGACGCGATTGCATGACGAAATCTTTCGTGGATGCGTTTTATTTGCTAGACGCATCTAACCCGTTTCGGTATAAGTCCGCTCATGGTGATCAACACCAAGGCGGACACACCGATGACCTTCCTG
>Ga0116226_10000083_pt1 | contig 65814 bp, 53 predicted proteins | sample S1TSphfallax_FD_89692 | JGI IMG/M metagenome (GOLD analysis project Ga0116226, IMG submission 89692) | Host-associated microbial communities from peat moss isolated from Minnesota, USA - S1T2_Fa - Sphagnum fallax MG | ecosystem: Host-associated > Plants > Peat moss > Unclassified | place: USA... | reverse complement strand
CCGACGCACCCTCTGGCGACTGGACCGGCGGCGGCGGCGGCGGCAGCGACCCCTGGGCCGGCGGTGGCGCCGCCCCCGATTCCGGCTGGAGCGGCGGCGGCGGTGATTCAGGCGGCGACTGGGGTGGCGGCGGCGATGGCGGCGGAGGCTGGGACGATTCAGGTGGTGGCGGCGGCGACGGCGGCTTCTGATCACGCAGCCAGCAGCCCGCTCGTTCTGGCCAGCGCCTCGCCCACACGGCGGGCGCTGCTTCAGGCGGCGGGCCTGCACTTTACCACTTTCCCCGCCGGCATCGATGAAGCCGACGTTAAGCGCGCGGCACTTGCCCAGCAGGCTACGGCGGCGGACACCGCCCTTCTCCTTGCCCGCCGCAAAGCCGAAGCTGTGGATCAGCCCGGCGCCGTGGTGATTGGCTGCGACCAGATCCTGGTCTGCAACGATTTGTGGTACGACAAGCCGCCCGATCTGCCGGCTGCACGCCGCCAACTGCGTTCCCTGCGTGGCCAGGCGCATACGCTGCAAACCGCTTGCGTCGCACGCCGCGATGATACCGAGCTATTCAGCCATGTAGCTGCCCCACGCCTGTTCATGCGCGCTTTCAGCGACCGTTTCCTCGACTCCTATCTGGCCGAGGAAGGTGAGGCCATTCTCGGCAGTGTCGGCGCCTATCGCCTGGAGGGACCCGGTATCCAGCTGTTCGATCGGATCGAGGGTGACCACACCGCCATTCTGGGGCTTCCCATGTTGCCGCTTCTGGGCTTTTTGCGTGCCCTAGGTATGATCGCCGACTGACTGCCATACGCGGGACAATAACGCATGGTGCAAAAACTCTATTCTTCGGCCGAGGCGGCGCTCGCGGGTGTGCTGCGCGATGGTATGACCATCTTGTCCGGCGGCTTCGGCCTTTGCGGCATTCCAAGCGCGCTGATCGAAGGCATACGTCTGAGTGGCGTAAGGAACCTCACCGTAGTGTCCAACAATGCCGGGATCGATGGCGTGGGCTTGGGCGTGCTGCTGGAATCGCGGCAGATCAGCCGCATGATCAGCTCCTATGTGGGCGAGAACAAAACTTTCATGGCGCAGTATCTCGCGGGCGAGTTGGAGATCGAATTTAACCCGCAGGGCACGCTGGCCGAGCGTATCCGCGCCGGTGGCGCAGGCATCCCCGCCTTCTATACACGAACAGGCGCCGGAACGAAAATCGCTGAGGGCAAGGAAGAGCGGGAATTCAGCGGGCATCGCTATGTGATGGAGACTGGCCTGTTCGCCGACCTTGCCATCATCCACGCCTGGCGCGGCGACACGGCTGGTAACCTCGTATACCGGATGACCGCCCGCAATTTCAATCCAATCATGGCCACCGCCGCCAAAATAGTGATCGCCGAGGTAGAGGAACTCGTAGAGCCCGGCGAGTTAAACCCCGACCACATCGTCACCCCCGGCATCTTCGTCAAACGCCTGATCAAGCTCGATCACATCGACAAGCGCATCGAACAGCGCACCCTGAGACCGCGCGTGGCCTAGACGCAGACACACACAGAAGACAACAGGTTTTTTGCTTCTTCTTACCAAGAAAGAAGTGCTTACTTCGTTATTTTTCCGAGGAAATTCGCCAATATGCCCTGGACCCGAGATCAGATGGCCGCCCGCGCCGCCGCCGAATTGCAGGACGGTTTTTACGTCAATCTCGGTATCGGCATTCCCACCCTCGTCGCCAACCACATCCCGCCCGGCATGCAGATCGTTCTGCATAGCGAGAACGGCATGCTCGGCATCGGCCCCTTTCCATATGAGGGTGGAGAGGATGCCGATCTGATCAACGCCGGCAAGCAGACCGTTTCCATGTTGCCGGATACCAGTTTCTTCGACAGCGCCCAGAGTTTTGGCATGATCCGCGGCGGCCACATCCAGCTGGCCGTACTCGGTGCCCTGCAGGTGGCGGAGAACGGCGATCTCGCCAACTGGATGGTGCCGGGCAAGATGGTGAAGGGCATGGGCGGCGCCATGGACCTGGTGGCCGGAGTAGGCCGCGTGGTCGTGTTGATGGAGCACACGGCCAAGGGCGAGCCGAAGATCCTGAAAACCTGCACGCTGCCGCTCACCGGCGCTGGCGTGGTCGATCTGATCGTCACCGACCTCGCGGTGTTCGACGTCGCCCGCCCCGGCCTCACGCTGGTCGATCTCGCCCCCGGCGTGACCGTGGACAGCGTTCGCGCCGCCACCGCCGCGCCCTTCGCGGTGCACCCGGCCGTCGCTGCACGAGCAGCCTAGGCCCAAAGGCGCCCCGCCCTTGCGCGCGTCCTGGCCGGCGGTTATATGCCGCCTCCCGCGCGCATGGGGCCGTAGCTCAGTTGGGAGAGCGCCTGAATGGCATTCAGGAGGTCAGGGGTTCGATTCCCCTCGGCTCCACCAGCGGCAGCCCGACGTGACGTAAGGCTTTTGCCGTGCCGGCGTGCCGTGTGTTGAAAAGATGAGGCTTCCGTCGGGCGCCGGCTTGATGGCGCCGGACACCGACTGGCCTTCCGGGAGCAGAGGCCGTGACTGACCCTAAAGTCGGGGATCGCGTCCGCTTCGATTGGCGCTTCGTCGCCTGGAACTCCCCCGAGGTCGAAGGCCGCCTCGGCACGATCACCGAGGTATTGGGCCCGATCGGCGGTCGCGGCGACCCATTCCTCGTGTCGCTACGCATAGACGGCGAGCATCGCGACCGAACCGGCATTGCGGCCGCCTTGCTGACCCGGGCTTGAACGCGGTTCTTGTCTTCAGAGGAAACTGTTTCCCCTCAATCCTCCCTGAGCCGAACAACTAACTCGCCCTCGCGGACCTGCCCGCCCGCAACGGCAAAAACCGCATCGACAACACCATCGAAGGGCGCCACCAGAGCCATCTCCATCTTCATCGCTTCCACCGCCGCAAGCCTCTGGCCCTTGACCACGTGCTCGCCTGCCGACACGTCCACGGCCACCACACGGCCAGGCATCGGCGAGGCGATCGCGCCGTCAGACACCGCGCCGCCGCCAGTATGTCCGCTCACTGGCGGCCCAAAGGCCCACGCCTCGCCGTCCAAAAACAAAACGCGCTCGCCACCGATGTCCAAATCGGTCCCAGCCGGCTGTGCCACGGCGACATGTGTGCCGCCGCCGATATCCACCGTCACCCGCAGATCACGCGATGCATTCATGCGGAATCCGCACAGCGCGTCCCACGGGTCCGCGCCGCCCCGCAGTACTAGCGCAGCCGCCGCGGCGGCCACGATACGTGGACCCGGCTCGGCCGCCGGCACAAGCTCGGCCGTGTGGCGCCCAATAAACCCGGTATCCACATCGCCAGCCACGAATGCCGGATGCGCCGCCGCACGCGCCAAAAACGCTGCATTCGTGCGCACCGGCCACACTTCCACCGCCCTGCAGCCCGCAGCCAGCCTGCTGGCGGCCCCTGGGCGATCCCCGGCATGCGCGATCAACTTGGCGATCATCGGATCATAAAACGGCGTCACCTCGCCGCCTTCCGCGACCCCACATTCGATCCGCAGGCCGGCAGGAAACCGCAACCGCTCGAGCGGCCCGGTGGAGGGGAGAAAACCCGTCGTCGGATTCTCGGCGTAAAGCCGCGCCTCCATCGCCCAGCCGTCGATCGCGATCTGATCCTGCCGCAGCGGCAGAGGCTCACCGGCGGCGACCCGTAACTGCCATTCCACCAAGTCCAACCCGGTGATCGCCTCGGTCACCGGGTGCTCCACCTGCAACCGCGTATTCATTTCCATGAACCAAATTCGGTCCGCCCGCAGCCCGTCCGACGCATCCGCGATAAACTCGATGGTGCCGGCACCGACATACTGCACGGCACGCGCTGCCTTCACCGCCGCATGGCAGATCGCCTCCCGTGTTGCGCTATCCATGCCGGGCGCCGGCGCTTCCTCGATCACTTTCTGATGCCGCCGCTGCAAGGAGCAGTCGCGCTCGAAAAGGTGCACGACATTGCCGTGCTGGTCGCCAAACACCTGAACCTCGATGTGTCGCGGCCCTAGAATGTATTTTTCGATCAGCACCCGATCGTCGCCGAAGGAAGCCGCCGCCTCCCGCCTGCAACTGTTCAACGCGTCGCCAAAATTCGCGGCCGCATCGACCCGGCGCATGCCCTTGCCTCCGCCGCCCGCCACCGCCTTGATCAGCACGGGGTAGCCGATGGCGGACGCTTCGGCTGCCAGGCGCTGCGCGCCTTGATCCTCGCCCATATAACCGGGGGTGACGGGCACGCCGGCCGCCAGCATCAGCGTCTTTGCCGAATCCTTCAGCCCCATGGCGCGAATGGCGGAGGGCGGCGCACCCACCCAAACCAGCCCCGCCACCTGCACCGCCTCCGCGAACCCTGGGTTTTCTGACAAAAATCCGTAACCCGGATGAATGGCATCGGCCCCGGTTTCCCGCGCCGCCTGTAAAATCATGGCCATGTTCAAATAACTCTCGCGCGCCGGAGCCGGACCAATACACACAGAAACATCGGCCTCGCGCACAAAGGGCATCTTCGCATCCGCCTCGGAATAGACGGCCACCGTGCGCATACCGAGCCGACCGGCAGTGTGCTGGATACGGCGGGCGATCTCGCCGCGATTGGCAATGAGCAGGCATCTCATCATCGCGCTTACATCCGGAACAGGCCGAACCGCGCCCGGGGCGGGATGGGCGCGTTCAGCGTCGCCGAGAAAGCAAGCCCGAGCACATCGCGGGTTTGCGGCGGATCGATGATCCCGTCATCCCACAAATGCGACGTCGCGAAATACGGCTCGCCCTCCTCCTCATATTTCTGCCTGATGGGTGACTTGAAAGCCTCTGCCTCCTTCGGCGTCCATCTTTCCGCGTCACGATGCACGGTCGCCAGAACCGAGGCCGCCTGCTCGCCGCCCATCACGCTGATGCGCGCATTCGGCCAGGTGAACAGAAAACGCGGCTGGTAGGCGCGGCCGCACATCCCATAATTGCCGGCACCAAAACTGCCGCCGATCAGCACTGTTACTTTCGGCACCGAGGCTGTGGCCACCGCGGTCACCAGCTTGGCGCCGTTCTTGGCAATGCCCTCGGCCTCGTATTTGCCTCCTACCATGAAGCCCGAAATATTTTGCAGGAATAGCAGGGGCACTCGCCGCTGACAGGCGAGCTCGATAAAATGCGCGCCTTTCAGGGCGCTTTCCGAAAACAGCACGCCGCTATTGGCAAGAATGGCGACCGGGATGCCCCAGATTCGCGCGAAGCCGCACACCAGCGTGGTGCCATAGGCGGCCTTGAATTCCTGCAACTCCGATCCGTCGACGATGCGTGCGATCACCTCGCGCACATCATAGGGCGCCCGCACATCCTGTGGAATTACGCCATATAATTCCTCCGGGTCGAACGCAGGGAGCTGTGGCGCACGTAGATCGATATCGATCCGCTTCGGCGCATTCAGCGTGCCAACGATATCGCGGATGATCAGCAGCGCATGCAAATCGTTCTCCGCGACATGATCGACCACGCCCGATTTGCGGCCATGCGTATCCGCGCCGCCCAACTCTTCGGCAGAGATGATCTCGCCCGTAGCCGCCTTCACCAATGGCGGGCCGGCTAAAAAGATCGTGCCCTGGTTGCGCACGATCACCGTCTCGTCCGACATCGCCGGAACATAGGCGCCGCCCGCCGTGCAACTCCCCATCACGCAGGCAATCTGCGGGATGCCGGCCGCCGACATCTGGGCTTGATTGTAAAATATCCGCCCGAAATGGTCGCGATCGGGAAACACCTCGGCCTGGTGCGGCAAATTGGCCCCGCCGCTATCGACGAGATACAGGCAGGGCAGCCGGTTCTCCTGCGCGATCTCCTGCGCGCGCAGATGCTTTTTGACTGTCATCGGGAAATAGGCGCCGCCCTTCACCGTAGGGTCGTTGGCGACGATCATCACCTCGCGCCCGGCGACCCTCCCGATGCCGCAGATCAAGCCCGCCCCAGGCGCCTCCCCACCATATAATTTCAGCGCAGCCAGCGCCGCCACTTCGAGAAACGGCGCCCCGGGATCGAGTAGCCTGTGTACCCGGTCGCGCGGCAGCAATTTGCCCCGCGCCACATGCCGCGCACGCGCCGTTTCGGACCCACCAAGCGCCACCATGGCGCTCGTCTCGCGCAAGGTTGCCGCGAGATCACGGTTGCGCGCGGCATTGGCCGCAAATGTGTCACTGCCCGGCTCGAGCAGAGAGGCCAGGCGGGTCACGTGCCGATCAACTCGCGACCGATCAGGAAGCGCCGGATTTCGTTCGTGCCTGCGCCGATATCGTAAAGCTTGGCATCGCGCACAAAACGCTCGACCGGCCATTCCATCGTATAGCCGGCGCCCCCCAGGGCCTGAATGGCCTCCAGCGATGTTTTCACCGCATTCTCCGAGGCCAGCAGAATTGCCCCCGCGGCATCGAAGCGTGTGGTTCTGCCCGCATCGCAGGCGCGCGCCACCGCATATACATAGGCGCGCGCGGAATTGAGGGCGACATACATGTCGGCAATCTTTGCCTGCACGAGCTGGAAAGATCCGATGGGGGCGCCGAACTGCTTGCGCTCCCGCACATAGGGTAGCACCACGTCCAGACAGGCCTGCATGATGCCCAAGGGCCCCGCCGCCAGCACCGCACGCTCATAATCCAGCCCCGACATCAGGATTTTCACGCCCTGGCCAGGCAAGCCCATCACATTCTCCGCCGGCACCTCGCAATCCTGAAACACAAGCTCCGCCGTGTCCGACCCGCGCATGCCCATTTTTTCGAGCTTCTTCGAAACCGAAAATCCCGCCATGCCCTTCTCGATCAAAAAGGCGGTGATGCCGCGCGCGCCCGCTGCCGGGTCGGTCTTTGCATAGACCACCAGCGTATCGGCATGCGGCGCATTGGTGATCCAGAATTTCGTGCCGTTCAGTACATACCTCTCGCCGCGCTTGTCGGCGCGCAGGCGCATCGAAACCACATCCGAGCCCGACCCCGCCTCCGACATTGCAAGGCTGCCGACATGCTCGCCGGAAATCAGGCTCGGGAGGTAGCGGCTCTTTTGCTCCGGGTTGCCCCAGCGCCTGATCTGGTTCACGCATAGATTGGAATGGGCGCCGTAGCTGAGGCCCAGCGATGCCGAGGCGCGGGAGATTTCTTCCATCGCCACGACATGCTCCAGATAGCCCAGGCCCAGCCCGCCATCCGCCGCCTCCACGGTGATGCCATGCAGGCCTAGCGCGCCGAATTCCGGCCACAGAGCACGCGGAAATTCATTTGTCCGGTCCATCTCGGCCGCGATCGGCTGGATACGGTCGGCGGCAAAGCGCCGTGTGGTCTCCCGGATCATGTCGGCCGTCTCGCCAAGCGCGAAATCCATCTCCGCCATGCCTGCCTCCCTAAGTGGTATGTTGGCTCATCAGCGCAGAAAACGAAGAAGAAAGGCAAGGCCTGGTTTGCTGAGGAAAGACGCGAAAGACTTCTATTCCGCCGTCGCTATCCACCTCGGCGGCCATGGCCGGCATCTATTCGCCGGTGCAATCCACGGTGTTGGCTTCAGCCTACGATATCCAGCACAACAACGGGGATCTCGCGCTCCGTCTTGGCCTGATACTCCGCATAGGGCGGCCAGAATTCTAGCGCGTCCGCCCATAGAAGCGCACGCTCTTCCGCCTCCGCGATCCTCGCCTGGGCTTGCACACTTGCCGTGCCGACTTGAACTCCAACCTGCGGATCAGCCAAAATATTGAGAAACCAGCGCGGGTGCCGTGGCGCCCCGCCTTTCGATGCGACAACAAAATAGCCGCTCCCCGCTTTGCCATAAAACAACGGAAACACGTATTTCTCGCCGGACACCCGGCCGGTGGTTGTCAGCAACAGCGATGGAACCGTAAGCGAAGTCTGGTCTGGCAAGGTGATCGTATACATATGGCCATCGGTAACGCCGCTGGAGATATAGCGGTTCGCATGATCCAGCATCCAGCCGGGCAGGTTCGGCGCGAGCTTGGCATCGATCATCAATGGCTCTCCGTGTAAAAACGCGACCCGAAAGCCTCTCACACCCCAGCGTGCGCGTCACCCCCCGGGCGGACCCACGGTGCCATACCCGCCGCCACCGGGGGTCAGAATCGTCACACAATCGCCCGCGCCGAGATCGGCCTGTGCCACCCCACCGAGTATGGTGCGGCTGCCATCTGCACGATCCACCCATTGCGCGCCGGCTGCGCCCTCCCCGCCACCGGCCAAGCCGAACGGCGCCACGCGCCGCCGCGACGCGACAAACGTGCCCGTCATCGCCCGCAGAAAGCGGATGCGACGCACCGCGCCATCCCCGCCCGGCCAACGCCCCACGCCGCCCGAGCCGCTCCGGATCGCAAATGTCTCCACCCGCACCGGATACCGCAATTCCAGCACTTCCGGGTCGGTCATCCGCGTATTGGTCATATGGCACTGCACCGCGGAAGCGCCGGCGAACCCGGGCCCGGCCCCGCTACCGCCGCAAATCGTCTCGTAATATTGCAGGGCGCTATCGCCGAAGAGAAAATTGTTCATCGTCCCCTGGCTGCTGGCCGCCGCCCCCACTGCCCCGAGCAGGGCGCCGCACAGCGCCTGGCTCACTTCGGTGTTGCCCGCCACGACCGCGGCATCGGGCGGCGGCGACAAAAAGCTCCCAGGCGGAATGATCAGCGTCACCGGCTGCAAGCAACCGTCATTGAGCGGAATATCCTCGCCCACCAGGCAGCGGAACACATACAACACCACGGCCCGCGTAATCGCTTCCGGCGCATTGAAATTGCCTGGCCTGCGCGCACTGGTGCCGGAAAAATCGATCGTCGCCTCGCGACGCGCGCGGTCGATCCGCACTGCCACGCAGAGAAGCGCCCCGTCATCCATCTCGTAGGTGAATTGTCCCTCCGGCAGCCTGTCGATCACCCGACGCACGCTTTCTTCGGCATTCTCCATGACATGGCGCATGTAGGCCTGCACCACATCCCAGCCGTAGCGCGCAACCGCCACGCCAAGATCGTGCACGCTGCGCGCATTGGCGGCGATCTGCGCTTTGATGTCCGCCACGTTCATGTCGGGGCTGCGCGCCGGATAGCGCGCGGCCCCGAGCAGCGTGCGAAACCCAGCCTCGTGAAATCCCGCGCTGTCGGCGAGCAGAAAATCGTCGATCACCACGCCCTCCTCCTCCAGCGTGCGCGCATCGGGCGGGGTGGAGCCCGGCGTGAGTCCGCCTATATCGGTGTGGTGACCGCGGCACGCCACGACAAATCGCAGCGCCGTGCCCGCCTCATCGAACACTGGCGTGATCACGGTAATGTCCGGCAAATGGGTGCCGCCATGCGCGGGGTCGTTGAGCGCCACAACGTCACCCGGCCGAAGTGTTTCGCCACGGGCGCGCAGAACAGACATCACACTGGCGCCCATCGCGCCCAGATGCACGGGCACATGCGGCGCATTGGCGACAAGCGCACCGGAGGCATCGAAAATCGCGCAGGAAAAATCCAGCCGCTCCTTGATGTTCACACTGAGCGCGGTGTTGGCCAACACCGCGCCGGCCTGCGCGGCGATGCTGATGAACAGGTTGTTGAAGACCTCGAGCAGGACTGGATCGGGCCGCGCAACTACCTTTATCTTCGGCACCATGCGCGCCACCGTGCGCCGCAAAACCAGGTGACCCTGCGCTGCTACTTCGGCGGTCCAGCCTGGCTCGATCACCGTAGTCGCCAGCGCCTCGCACACCAGCGCGGGGCCCGCTAAAATATCGCCGGCGCACAGGCCGCCGCGTTCGAACACCGCGGCGTCATGCGGCGCACCGCCCGTCCATATCTCTACCAGGCCGACCGGCGTGGCAGCCTCCCCCCGCGCGCGCGGGGGGAGCTTGGCCTCGGTCACCGGCTCGCCTGGCAGCAAAACCTCGACCCGCACAGACTCCACGGTGACCTTCCGATGCGGCGTGATGAAACCAAAGCGCGCGCGATGCGCCGCCTCGAAATCGCCCATCATGTCGGCCTGCCGGCCCAGAGGCACCGCCAGCGCCGCATCGTTACCCTCGTAGCGGAGCAGGACGGAAGGATGCTGTTCCAGGCCGCCCGGCTCGCCCCCATCCGCAAGCAGAATGGCCCGCCCGGCCTCACCCAGCGCCGCCGCGAGGCGCTCCAGCTCCGGCATCAGCGCCGGCTCCAGCGGGCGTTCCACCGCCTGCTCGCGGACCGTGCTGCGATCGGCAAGCCCCATCCCATAGGCCGAGAGCACCCCCGCCAGGGCGTGGATCAGCACCGTATCCATCCCGAGCGCATCGGCCACCTGGCAGGCATGTTGCCCGCCGGCCCCGCCAAAACACTGCAGCACAAAACGGCTGGGGTGATGCCCCTTCTGCATGGAAACCTGTTTGATCGCGGCAGCCATGTTAGCCACGGCAATCTGCAGGAACCCATCCGCCACCGCGCGCGGATCGCGCCGCGCGCCGGTTGTTTCCGCCACCTCCTCGGCCAGTTCCGCAAACCGGCTGCGTACGATATCGGCATCCAGCCGCGCATCGCCGTTCGGCCCGAACATGGCCGGAAAATACGCGGGCTGGATTTTGCCCACGCACACATTTGCATCGGTCACCGTCAACGGCCCGCCATTGCGGTAACAGGCCGGCCCAGGGCGCGCGCCCGCGCTGTGCGGCCCCACCCGGAACCGCGCCCGATCGAAGTGCAGCACCGATCCGCCCCCCGCCGCCACCGTATGGATGGCCAGCATCGGCGCACGCAGCCGCACGCCCGCCAGCTCGGCCTCATGCGTCCTCTCAAACGCGCCTGCATACAGGGCTACATCCGTGGATGTTCCCCCCATGTCGAAGCCGATGATCCGCGGAAAACCCGCCATCTCCGCCGTGCGCGCCGCGCCCACGATGCCGCCCGCCGGCCCCGACAGCACCGCATCCTTGCCCGCGAAGGCAGCCGCCTGAACCAGGCCCCCATTGCTCTGCATGAACAAAATGCGTGTGCCGCGCAGCGACTCCGACAGATGATTTACGTAGCGGCGCAGCACCGGCGAAAGATAGGCATCAGCGACCGTCGTTTCCGCCCGCGGCACCAGGCGCAGCAGCGGGCTCACCGCGTGGCTCACCGAGACCTGCTCAAAACCCTCCTCCCGCGCCAGCACCGCGAGACGCTGCTCATGCGCGGGGAAGGCCCAGGCATGCATCAGCGCGATCGCGCAGGCGCGCACGCCCTGCGAAACGGCCCCGCGCAACGCCGCGCGGGCTGCCGCCTCGTCCAGCGGTGTCACCTCGCTACCATCCGCCGCCAGGCGTCCGGGGATTTCGGCCACGATCTCGTAGAGCGGCTCCGGCCGCACGATATGCAAATCGAACAGGCGTGGCCTTGCCTGCGTGCCGATACGCAGCATGTCGGCAAGACCTTCATTCACCAGCAGTAGCGTGGGCTCCCCGCGCCGTTCCAGAAGCGCATTGGTGGCCACTGTCGTGCCGATCCGCACCTCGCCGATCAGGCCTGGCGGGATCGGCGCTTCTCCCCGCAGCCCCAACGCACGCCTGATGCCCTCAACGGCAGCATCGGCGTATTGGCCGCCTCCCTCGCTGAGCAATTTAAGCGTTCTCAGCCGACCCGCCGGATCCCGAGCGACCACATCGGTGAAGGTGCCCCCACGATCGATCCAGAAGTGCCAGCTCACAAGAAAGCGCGTTCTTTTCTGGCGAAAAGAACCAAAAGACGTTTGTTTCCCCGCCGCTTTACACGATACCGGCGATGGCCGGCAGCTATCCGCCGGCGCCAGACTAAAGGTTTTTTGCTTCTTCTTTTCAAAAAAGAAGGCCTTCCTTTCTATTCCACATTGGGCCACCCAAACCGTATATTCCGATCCTGCATCCCGGCCAGCACAACCTCGATCCCGCCGGACTTCACCATCCACTCCAGCCGGTGGTCGCGATACTCCCGTCGCCGCCCGCCGGACGCGTACATCGAGGCCGCCGCCGCCATCCGCTCCGCCGCCCGATCGAATTCCACGAACGTGGTCGCCACCGAAGGCCGCGCCTTGACCCGTGCATGCCACGCGGCAAGCGGGCTGCCCGCCGCCGGCTCCATCCCGTAATGGACCGACCGGTTTACCATCGGCGCCGCCGCGGCATCGGCCCACCCGAAGGCCTCGCCGCCAAACCAGGGCGCATCCCCAAGCCGCGCGGCCAACCAGCCCTGCAGGATGCGCGTCTGCCGCAACGCCTCCGATTTTAGCTGCTCGGCCAGCGCTCCTGTCGCCCGCTGAAACCAAAGCACCTCGCCAAAACCCCAGTTTACCGCTTCATACTGCGTGTCACACACATCCTCGGTGATGCGCGCGAAGGCCCGCTCCGCCGCCCCCTCAGGCAAAAGCCGCGGCTCCGGCCAGCGCTCCTCGATATACTCCATGATCACGGTGGATTCGAAAATGCGCGCGTCGCCATCGACCAGCACCGGCACCTCGGCGCGCGGATTGGCAAGAGCCAGCGGACCATCTGACGCCCCGGTGCCGAAATCGCCCGGCAATTCCGGATCGAAAGCCACGCCTTTCTCGCGCAGCGCAATCTTGACCTTTTGGGCGTAGGAGGAGAGCGGGTGTTCGTACAGCAGCATATCGACTTTTATCCCAAGGTACTAAGTTGATGCCTGTGTTCTTGCACAATGCCCTGCAACAGATGCTGTAGTTCGTTTGCCTGCGCCTCATACGTGGTGATGCGATCCTTGTAAGGGTTCTCGTACCCGGCTAGCCGGTCTGGCCGATCCAGCAACGCTATCACCGCCAGCCGCAAGGCCGCGGCGTCGCAGCCGAAAGGCAGAACAGTGCCGTTCTCGCCCGAAACAATATCCTCCACGCTGCCGCCGCCATCGGTTGCGATCACCCACACATCGCGGATCAGCGCCTCGCGCACCGTCAGCCCAAAACTTTCCTTCCACTGCGAGGGAAACAGCAGCACATCGATACCCTCGAAAAACGCATCCATTGTCTCCTGCCTGTAGCCGGGGACAATCTCCACCTCCCCCTCCAGCCGCCAGTCATCCACCCGCATGGAGGAATACCCGGCATTGGTCGTGTTATCGACCAGCACCAGCTTGTAATCGCGCCGCTCGATCTTCTCGAAGGCTTCTTCTACCAGGTTTATCCCCTTCACCCGATCATTTCCGCCCACATAACCAAACCGCAAAACGCCAGACGCCCGCCCGGGCCTCGTCCGCGCCGGCACCCGCACGCCGTTCCGATGCACCAGCGCACGCGCAGGGTCCACCCCGTTGGCGACATGCAGGTCGCGATGGAACGCGCTGGGGAACAGCAGGCGCGCGGCATCGGAAAGCCGCTGCAACGCCATCACCTGCCGGTCACGCAAATGATCCGCCCCCTCGATGCAGGCTTCGCACACGCGCACATCGATACGCGTCTGCGCGCAATACCGCCCCTGCGCCGTCACCATGAATTGGCGCTCGCACAGCCACCATGCATCATGCACCGTCACCACGAAAGGCAGGCGCCGATCATTGCAGGCATCCAGAATGGTCGAGCTCAGGCCTTGCAGACAATGGAAATGAACGATATCAGGCTCGGCTGCCGCCAATACCTCGTTAAAGCAACGCAGCATCTGGGGATTATCGAATCCCGCCACCGGATCGGTGAACCGATGCGGCAGCCGCACCGCGAACACCGGAATGCCCTCACCATCCGGCGTATCTTCGTAACGCACGAGAGTATAGGGTTGCCCATCCTCGAGCGCGTGCGTGGTGAACACGCACACGTCCATCTCGTCGGACGCATTCAGCCGACGCGCCATTTCCTGCGTCACGATCGTGGCGCCACCATAGCTTTGCGGCCAGAAGAAAACATTGACGATCAACACACGCATTCTTTTGCGCACACGCGTATCGAGCCCCTGCACCAGGGGACGCGTCTGCGCCCGCATCGCTGCCGGCGCATACCGGGCGAGCACTTTTTCCCGTGCCGCCGTGCCCACTTGCCGGCGCAAATCGGGCGATCCGGCCAGTCGTTCCAGCGCCGCCAGCCAGGCTTGCGTCGTACTGGCCAGAAACCCGTCCACCCCCTCCTCGATCACGCCACGAAACGCGGCACGCGGCGAGCACACTGAAGGCAACCCCAGCAGCGACGCCTCCAAAAACTTGATATTGCTTTTGGCATCGTTAAACGCGGTATCTTCCAGCGGTGCCAGGCCGATATCGCACGTGGCCAGCCAATCAAGATACACCGCATATCCTGCCGCGGGAATACGCTTCACCCGCGCGCCAAAAGCCAGCAAATCCGCGGGCAAAGCAAGCTCCCCCATGATCTGCAACTCGATCTCGGCCCGCGAGTGCATCAGCGCCGCCAGCGCCGGCGCCGCCTCCAGAAAATCCGCGTTATGCGCCTTGCTACCCGATCCATACCCGATCACGACTTTTTCGTCGCTACGACGCGCGCCTTGAACGGCACCGTGCGCCAGCGCCAGCGTTTCGTCATCCAGCGCATTCTCTATCACCAGCACATCGATCTTGCCCGCATCACGCATCGCCTGCGCCAGCGCTTGCGTGGAAGCAATCCCGCGGTCGCAAGCCAACAACGCCGCGCGATACAGGGTTACGCCCGAAAGCACCTCTTCCCGCAATCCCGGCTCCAGCAAATCGAGATTATGGTTTTTCAGGTAGGCCGGCAGATCGAAAATCAGGTCGTCCACCTCCCAATAGCTGGTCACCCCCAGGCGCCTCGCCGCCTCGATCAGCGCCATCGCCTTCGGCACGCCGGGCACACGGTAAAAGATTGCCAGCGCGTGGGTGTGGAGCGCGGATTCGCACATGTCGGTTTGCCGCCAATCCAGCACGGTGCAGGGCGTGCGCAGCGCCTCCAGCGACGCTTGTTTCTGCCACACCCGGTATTTCGCGCATTGCGGCAAAGACACTTCGGCGATGATGACCACGCGCGGTGCGACCACTGCCTGCGCAACCCGCCTCGCGGGCGCCGCATAAGCGTCGCGCACCGACGCTTCGAACGCCTTCGCCCCCGTCTCCACACGGCCTATTCGCGCCCGCCGCAGCACCAGCGCCAGCCGGCGTGCAACGCGCCTTGCTGTCTTGGCTGGCCCTTCCCGTAGCAAATGCCCAGGCAGCCGCAGCGCAGCGGTCAGCCGCCATGAGGTGGAGCGCTTGATCAGCACGATCTGCGCATCGCTTGCCCGCATGGCACTTTCGAAATACGTGGCCCGCATCGCATGCAGCCGCGCACTCCGCTCCGCCGATTCCAACCGCCGCGCCAGGGCCTCTAGCGTCTCCGGCGCAATATCTGAATCAGCCACTGGCCCGCCCCTTGTTGTACTATTAGCGAACGGGTTCCCCGACGCCGGTTTCAACACCATGTTGGCGCCCGGCCGCTGCCCACCTGCTGCAAAAAGATCCTAGACGATTGAATGGCCGCTCAATCATCCAAAAACTTAGCGGCGCCATCACCAAGGTCAGCAACGCATTCACCGCCGCCACGACCAGCGGCGGCCCGATCCTGAAGGCGGGATGCCACGACAAAAACACAAAACTGGCCGCCATCACAGGATAATGCCAAAGATAGATCGAGTAGGACCAATCACCCAACCTGTAGAGCCAACCCGGCACGTGGATAGACCGTGTCTGCTCCAGCAACAGCAAAGCATATAGCACAAGCGCGGCCGGGATGCCATAAAATGCCAGCCGCTGCCAATGATCGAGGCTGCCCGTTGGCAACAGAGCAAAACAGCGCACATAGCCAAGAGCGAACAGAATTGGCCCGGCTACCAACGCGATCCGCGGCAACTTTCCGTGCTTGGCAGGGCGGCGGCTCAGCACCGCAGCAATCGCACAGCCCAGAAAGAAATTAAGCAGTTGCGGTTGACGTAATGCATAAAAATCCGGAACATTCTCGACCAGCCAGGGAGCTATCAGAAAAAGACTCTGCGCCGTCGCCCACGCTCCAAGCCCCACCAAAAAATACCGGCCTGGCAAGAGGCAGATGATGAGTCCCGTGCCCGCGTAAAACCACACTTCGAAGGCGAGCGTCCAGGCGGGTGCCAGGAACGGAATCTGATCGGTGGCGAGCGCCAGAACCGGCAGTTGCCACGCCACCGCAAGCTCCGCACGTGTGTCGCCGAAGGCTGCAGCCAGCGCCACCATCGATGCAAGTGCTGCCCAGTATAACGGAAACATCCGGAATATCCGGCGCAGCACAAACTCCAGGCCAGCTGCCAGTCGCCTCCGCGCCGAATGTGCCCGCATGCCCACCGATGTGATCACAAAACCGCTGATGACGAAGAAAACATCCACGCCCGCGCCGCCCCCCGCAGCAAGCGTCCGCGTTATCCAGTAGAAAGCGGGAGCAGACGTTGCAGCGGCCAATCCTCCCTGATTTGTCGCGCAATGCATCAGCATGACAGACACAGCAGCAACTCCACGCAGGGCTTGCACCGTCTCGAATCTGTTCAACGGTGGTGGCACTGTCTGCATCATCCCCGTGTGACCGCGCGGCTCCGCAAATCAAGCCACGGATGCCGGTGCGTTAGATCCTCTACGAGCACTCCTTCCCGCTCCGCGCTCTGCGTCACCGTTCGCAGCATCGAATGCGCATGCACGCGATAATCCGCCAGCACCTCAGGCACCGCTTCCCCAAAATACCCACGCTCCGCCAGCCGGCACCAGAAATCGAAATCCTCCCAGCCATATCGGATATGATCGTATCCCCCCGCTGCCGCCCAGGCCTGCTTGCGCACCAGCGCCAGCGCATCGATGTAATTGCCTGGTTGCAATTTCAGAACCGAATACCGCTCATGGCTGAGCAAATCGTCCGTCGCGCCGAATTGCTGAATCCGCGGATAGGCGAACGCCGCATCGCCCTCCTTAATCCGCGCCAGCAGCGCCTCACACGCCCCAGGCCGCAACCTGTTATCTGCATCTAGCGGCAGCACAAACGCCGTCGCCGCCGCCGCGAACCCGCTATTGCGCGCAAAGCCGAGCCCTGCATTCTCCTTGTGCCGCAGCACGGAAATTCGGTTGAACCGTGCCTCGCGCGCGCCGACCCAGTTCAGCACCATTTGTAACGAATCATCGGTCGAGCAATCATCGATCACCACCAGATCGATCGCCTGCAGCGTCTGCGCCCCCACCGACTGCAAAGTTTCAACCACGTAATCCGCATAATTATAGGTCGGCACGATCACCGTTACTTCGGCGGCGCAACGCCGGTCGCGCATGAACACGGTTTCGCTCTCCGGCACATGAGGCGGCGCATAGAGCGGCAGCGCCGCCCGGTAACGCGCGCGCTCAAATGCACCGGCGCCCTCGGTGCCGCCGCGGGTCTGCGCCAGCATCAGCGCAAAAGCCTGCGCCCGCGCCTCCGGCCCAAATAGTGCCAGGCTCGCATGATATGCCGCTTGCGCCATGCGTGACCGATTGCCCGCATCGCCCAGCAGTGCCGTCAGCGCCTGGTACCACTGCGCCTCGGTCTCGGCCAGTAACCCCGTTACGCCCTGTAAAATCGCACGTTTGAACGGCCCGGTCGGCGAGGCCACGGTCGGCACCCCCGCCAACGCTGCCTCGAAAAATTTCAGCTCGCTTTTCGACTCGCAGAATTCATTCCCCACCTCCAAGGGCGCGATGTTGATGGTAAAGCGCGCCAGCTCCTTGGGCAGATCCGCAAGCGGCACCAGGCCGCGCCACTCGATCCGGTCCGACACATCGGCAAGTTCCGGAAATTCGTTTGCCAGAACCACCCCTTCGCCACTCGACAAATCCACGAATAGCGTGAGCCGCGCCTGCGCGTTTTCCCGCAGCACCCGCGCGATCGCCGGTACCGCTACGGCAAAATCCCGTTGATGCGTGCGTGTTCCGCTGGCGTAGCCGATGCGCAGCAGATCATCCTTCACATCCGCCCACTCCTGCATCGCACGACGCGAGATGGCATGCGCCGCCTCATCGAAGCCGTTCGGCAGCACGGCTGCCGCGCGCCCAAGCTGGTGCAGCTGATGCGCTAGTTCCTCGGTGGGACACGTCACCACATCGCATTCCCGGAGTGCCTTGAAAATCCGCAGATAGAAAGCCTGCACGGCATCTTCCGAAAGCTTCTGCACCCGTATGGCATCGATGATTCTTGCTATCCCGAGTTCCGGCCGGAACATCAGGTCGTCCACGTCGTAGATCACCACAGCGCCTTCGTCGCGCGATATTTTTACTACGCGCTCGATATGCTCGGTGAATGGCGCCCGCCAGATCACCACGAATGACAGGCCGACCAAATCTTCGTGGTCCACGAATGCCACCGGCTTCCAGCACGCATCAAAACCCAAATGCCGCGCCGTCTCCGCATAACGCTCGACGCGATACACATTCCCGGGGGTATGATCCTCGCCGCTTACGAACAGCGCACGAGGCCGGCCATCCGGCGCCGGTAAAGCCACGTCCGCCGGCTGCAGATCGGCCATCGGCGCCCTAACGGGCACATGATCCGGCGCTGCCAGCGCTGGTGTGTGCGGAAAAACCTGCATCTGCCCGGGCCGCAAAACACCCATCGCCCTGCGCAGCGGCGCCGTCAGTCGCCAACTGGTGGAGGACAGCATCACCGCGCGCTGGCGTTCGAAATCCGCGATCCTTGCTTCAGCCGCAAGCAGCTTTCCGCGCAGCTGATCCGCTTCGTGCCGCGCATGGTTCAGCGCGGCCTCCGCCCGCGCTTGCGCCGCCTGCACATCCGCGAGCCTGCTCTGCCCCTGCGCAATCCGCTGCTCTAGCGCCGCTATCTCGTACTGCATCTGCGCCAGGCGCGCGCGCGTGTCGCGATGCGCCTGCTCGATTTTCTGGTTCAGCGGGAACAGCCGGTTCACCTCGTCCTGCGCCGTCTGCCCCCAGGCAGCTGTCTGCGCCAGAGCGGCCCGCAAATCCGTCGTCTCGCGCCTGGCATCCAGCATACTGCGCTCGGCCACCCAGCGCTCCCCCAGCAGCGCAAACCGTTCACGCACCGCTGCAATCAGTGCCCCATCGCGCGCCCGGCATAGCGATGCCAAGGCCCCATCCACCAGCGGCCCCACCGCCAGCACACCCAACCCATACCCATGCAAGAACTCAAAACTCGGAAATGCCGCCCGCAGCTCCGCCCATAGCCGCCACACGCCAAAATCCTTCTCCCGCACATTGGTATCGTGAAACAACACCACTGCGCGGGGAGAAAGTTTGGCTTGCCACGACGCAAAATCGTGGCCGACATCCTCATACCGGTGCCGGCCGTCGATATGCAGCAGGTCCACGCTGCCATCTTCGACAAACGGCAGCGCCTCATCGAAGGTCGCCTGCATCAGCGTCGAGAAACCGCCATAGCGCTGGTCGTGAAACCGGCGCAAATCCCGCAGCACATCCTCACTGTAAAATCCGGCATGTTCGTCGCCGGCCCAACTATCCACCGCCAGCGCGCGTGCAGACAACCTCTCGCGCAGCACCGCCTCGCAAAACGCGGTGTAGGAAACGCCATTATGCGTGCCCAATTCCACGATGCTCGCCGGCCGGTGCATGGCCACGATCCAGTGCGCGAAGGGCACATGGCCAAACCACGCGCTCTCTACCTCCAGCCGCACAGGCCGCCAGAAGGCCGGCGCCAGCGCGCTATCCGTCCACGCCACCAGTCCGGCATCGAGCGCGCTCAAACCGGCCTCACCGCCAGACATTTTCAACGACACGTGGGGCATTCATCCGAGTGGTAGCCGGCGAAACCTAGCCGCAAGCCACCTAGAACGGAAGTGCCCCAACAGAGGCCAGATTTCTTACCCGCCCCTCGTATCCGCGCCCAATGGCGGGCGCCTAGTCAAAAATAATACCGCAACACGAGCGCGTGGACGGTCACCGCGATACTGAACACCGGTAGCAGCAGCACGGGCGCCGCCACCCAACGCGCGCCCGGTAGCCCCGCCCCGACCCCACGCGTCAGCAAAACCGCCAGCACCAGCGCCGGCGCCAGAAAATACCGCCCCTGAACCCCATCCACAAGCGGGCTGCCAACCACTGTCCAGGTCATGTACTGGATCAGCCCCACGCCGCAGGCAGCCCCCGCCACAGCGAGCGCCTCCAGCGTCAAACCACGCGGCTCACCACGCCGAAAACTCGCAAATGCCGCAAATAGCAGGCCGATCCATGCGATCTTCCGATACGAGCCAGGCAAATCGACATCGAGCCAGCCAAGCTGACCGATAAAACTGTTGATGATAAAACCGTTATTCGCGACCAGCGTGCGATAGAAGATCAGCGGCGCCCGCCACGGATGCAGGATCAGACGCAAAACCTGCGACCCCGGCGAAACCACGCCATCTTGCCGCAGCGGCAGCGGAAAATGCGCTGCACTCCGCGCACTCCAGGCGGCGACGCAAGCAAACATGAGCAGTGCGCCCAGAATTCGCCAGGAAGGTCTGACAGGGGACGCCAGCACCAAAAACACGAAGGCGAAGTACGGCACCCGCGCCATGCCGACCATCGTCAGCAGCAGGCACATGCCCGCAAAGGCGGGCCCTGACTGGCTCACCCGCACGCGCAGATACAGGGCCACCGCAAGCGTCGTGCAGGCCAGCATCGGCCCATCCTGCGCCACCGCCGCGCTCAACGCCATCGACATCGGCAGTAACATAATTGCAAACAGCCAGATCGCGGCATCGCGGGCCAGCGCGATCGCGCAAGCCGCGATCAGGATGGTGGCAAGCCCTTCCGCCAGCCGCATCAAAACCAGCGCGCGCGGCAGTGCAATGCCTGCGCCCCGCGCGAAAGCCGCCATGGCGGCCGCCGGCGCATAAAAAAACGGCGGGTTTACCGCCGTGTTCGGAAAACCCGTGGGCGCCGCCGCACCCCAAGGGAGCGGTGCCGACATTGCCCGCGTTACCTTGCGCTCCGGATGAAACCGCAACATGGCCGTGCGGTTTTCCACTACCTTCAAACCGACACTCACCGCGCCACCATATTCGCCATCCGGCAAAGCCTGGCCCCACGGCACCAGGTGGCTCACCTGATCGGCCCGAAACGCATGCGCTTCTTCATCCGCATTCTGCAGCGGCGGCATCGTCGTTGCCAGCAGCATCGCCGCCAGCCCGGCGAACAGGCAGTAGAGCAGCGCAATGTTGCGGGGTGTCATCATGCGCCCGTGTAATGCCTGCCGCCAAGCACACGCAAGCCAGCGCCGTAGGGTAGGCTTCAGCCCAGCATCCGCCACCATCAGCCGGCGGACCTACGGGCTTGGGGCACCCCCCTCAAAACTTATAGGCAAGATCGATCCCACCCGTCAGGGGCTGGTTCGTCGAATACCGCGCGAAACCCGGCGTGTTGAACTGGAAACTCGTATTGTTGGAACTGATCGCCGCATGCTTGTTCGTCAGATTATTGATGAACAGAGCAAACGTCCATTTCCCTTTGGAAACGCTGCCGCGCAGATTGATAATGTTGTAGGGCGGCAAATGCACGAGCGGGTAGTAATCCTCATCCGTCACCGGCCCGATATAGTTATCGGTGATACGGCCGGTGAGCTCATAAGTGTCCATCACCGTCGTCGAATAATTCAGGCTGACGCTGCCCGTATAGTTCGGCACGTTCAGTATCGGCACCACGCAGTTCGAAACCGCAAGGCAGGTCGGGTTCGAACCAGGCAGCGCGTTGGCCACGATGTTCTCTGCAAGCAGCGGGATCGGCTTGGTGATTTTCGCATCCGTATAGGCACCGTTCGCCGAAATCGTGAGCTCCGGGGTGATCTTGCCTGTTAGCTCCACCTCCGGCCCGAAGGTGCGGCCATTGCCGGCATTGTTGTAATACTCGTAGCCGCAATTCAGCAGCAGCAATTGCTGGATATTGCGCCAGTCGTCGTAATACACGTCGGAGTTCAGCGTCACCAGCCCATTGAACAGCCTTGCCTTCTCGCCGATCTCGTAGTTCCAGACGGAATCCGAACTATACGCCGGCGCAGTTGCGCCACAGATACCCACCGGCACCTGCTGATTGAGCCCGCCCGGCCGATAGCCTTCCGATGCCGTCACATAGGTCAGCAAATCCGGCGTCGGCGACCAGGAGAGATTGAATTTCGGCGTCACCGAATTGGCAGCCGATTTGGTTTTTTGTGCCTGGCTCGGCTCCGCCGGTTCGAGACCCACCAGCCCCCATTCAGCGAGATCCACCTGGTTCTCGTAGCGATTGAAGCGGAACCCCGCGGTGAATTCGACAGTGGGGATAATCTTGTAGGCCACATTGGCAAAAAACGCGATCTGCCGGATTTCATAGGGGTTGTTGGATTCGAACAATGTGCCGTTGGGGATCCCGTCCACGGTCTGGATATAGTTGTTCCGGCTATACTCCACCCATAACGACCGCAGATCGTCGTAGAATACGCCGGCCACCCATTTGAACCGCTCGCTGCTATCCGGCGAGGCGAGGCGAATTTCCTCGCTGAATTGCTGCGTCACGTCATGTTCCGTATAGGGCAGATTCAACAGCGGCGTATAGCCGAGCGTATATACGCTTTCGCTCGCGTCCTGGCTCTGCCGCTCATTGCGCTTCCAGAATCCGGTATCGCTGGTCAGCGTCGCGAACCCGAAATCGTGATCCGCCGTCAATGACAGCACTTTGGTCACGTCGGAGAACGGCTCGCCGGTATTGAACGTGGTGTAATGCGCCTGATAAGCGGAACCCGGCGGCTGGTCGAATTCGTCATACCCGCCCATGCTGAGGTCCTGGTACAGGAACATGCCTTTTACGCTGGTATCGTCGGTCGGCTTCCACAGCGCGCTGATCCGGAAACCCTGCAGGTCCTCGGTGTTCACATCGTGCGCGACACTCTTCACGGGCGCATCCTGGATATTGTTCCGCACCAGCACGGAGGATCCGGGCGCGAAGGGCAGGGTGGGAATATCGTCCACCACCACCCGGTCGATCCAGCCGGAGCGCTCGCTTTCGGTGCCCACGATCCGCAGCGCGAAATTGTCGGTCACCGGGATGTTCACCGCGGCATTCAACCCGGCATTCGGCCGGTTGCCGCCCGCCGTGCCACTAGTGGTCGCCTCGATAGAGCCGCTATAGCCATTGAAATTGGGCTGGCTGGTCAACACGCGGATGGTGCCGCCCATGGAGCCGGAGCCGAACAGCGTACCCTGCGGCCCGCGCAGCACCTCCACGGAGGCAATGTCATACAAATCCGGGTCGATCACCACCTTGCCTGTTTGCGCGGCCGCCGGCGGCGACATCGGCACATCGTTCAGATAGAAGCCCACCGTCGGCGCCGCACCACCTGTGGAAGATAAGCCGCGCGCCTCATATTCCGTTTGGCCAGGGCCAGCCGAGCGCACCGACACGCCCGGCAACTCCTTGATCACATCCAACACACTGGTCAGCCCGCGCGCCTGCAATTGTGCGCCGCTGATCGCGGTGATGCTGATGGCGGTTTTCTGCACGGTGGAGGCATGGCGCTCCGCCGTCACCACAATCTCCTCCACCCCCTTCTTCTGAGGGCCGGTCTGGGCATAGGCCGCCCCCGCAAGACACGCACAAGCCGTCAACAGCACATACATACGCATCGCTGATACCCCCCCGGGCCTGTTTCCATGCAATTGCCGCGCCGCGAGAGTAATAAATTTCTCTTCTGAAGAAAAGACAGGGCCCAGCCTTCGGGAGCCGAAAGGGTCTTACTCCTCGCCGCCTACGCAACACCGGCCCGCAGCGCCAAACCGTGGGGCGGGCTTCAGCCCGCCATTCCCCACGATATCTACGTTCTCTCGCCTCGATCGCCCAAACAAGAATGTTCTTCCCGCTTGTCTGATTTTGATGCATGGCTACGCCATGGCTGCCCACACCATCCACCGTCACCAGCATCATTTCGGCTGGAATAAAGCCTTCCCGCCCATCCTCACGGTGGACCCAGGCACCACGCTCAGCTTCGACTGCCCCGACTCGTCGGCGGGCCAGATCACCCCAGCCAGCACGCTCGCCGACGTGGTAACGCTCGATTTCGGCCGCATCAACCCGGTGAACGGCCCCATCTACATCGACGGTGCAGAGCCGGGCGACGCCATCAAGATCACCATCGGCGATTTCACCCCCAGCGGCTTCGGCTGGACCGCCAATATCCCCGGCTTCGGCCTGCTCGCCGACCAGTTCCCCGACCCTGCCATCAAACTCTGGTCCTACGACACGGCCACCATGGCGCCAGCCGCCTTCTCATCCAGCGCGCGCGTGCCCCTCAAACCCTTCGCCGGCACCATCGGCCTGGCACTCGCCGAACCCGGCCTGCATTCCATCGTTCCGCCCCGCCAAACCGGCGGCAACATGGATATTCGCGACCTTGCCACCGGCACCACCCTGTATCTCCCCGTGGAAGTGGCAGGCGGTCTGTTCTCGATAGGCGACACCCATGCAGCCCAGGGCGATGGCGAAATTTGCGGTACCGCCATCGAAAGCCCAATGGCCGTTACCCTTACGCTCGATCTCGTCAAGGGCGCCAACCTGAAATCCCCCCGCTTCAACACGCCAGGCCCCGTCACCCGCCATCTCGACGTGCATGGCTACGAGGTAACCACCGGCATCAGCCCAGATCTCAAGGCCGCCGCGCGTGACGCCGTCAGGCGCATGATCGATCTTCTCAGCAGCCAGCACGCCCTCACCCCGGTTGAGGCCTACATGCTTTGCTCCGTCTGCGGCGACCTGCGCATCAGCGAGATCGTCGACCTCCCCAACTGGCTTGTCTCCTTCTACTTCCCTAGAACCGTGTTCGGCTAACCAACACTAGCCTCGTCACTGCACCAACACGCGCGCCGCCTGCCGCGTACTATCGACCGCCGCATAAACCTGGCCGACCGCAGCCCCGATCGCCGTCATGTTGTCGTTGATCGCGAGCACATTCTGCGCCATTGCCTGCATGCCCGACGACATTGTCTGGGTCACCGCCGATTGCGCCTCCATGGCATTTGCTGTGCCCTCCACATGCGCCCTCACCTCGCTTACCGCGCCGCCGATCGCTGCGAGCGACGCTACGACATCGCGTGAAACCCCCTGCAAGGTTTTGATCTCGGCGGCAATCCGGTCGGTCGCGTCGCGTGACTGCTGCGCCAGGTTTTTGACCTCGCCAGCCACCACGGCGAAGCCTTTGCCCGCCTCGCCAGCCCGCGCCGATTCGATCGTCGCGTTCAGCGCGAGCAGATTGATCTGTCCGGCAATGCCGCGGATCAACTCCACAATTCCGCCCATCGACGTGGACGTTCCCGCCAGACGCCGCGTCGCGTCATCGGCCATGCCGATCTGGCTTGCAGCAATCTCGGTCGCCGCACGCGATTTCGCCATCGTGCCGGCGATTTGCCTGACCGACAAAGCCAACTCCTCCGCATTCGACGCCATGCCCTGAACGCCCTGCGTGCTGGCTTCCACCACAGCGGCCGCCCGGTCTGCCTCCTGGTTCGAGGTATCGAGCGCCAGCTTGATCTCATCGAAGCGGCTATCCATCGTGCTCTTCAGCCCGGCGAGCGTGGTGACACGTTCGGTGATCTCGGTCGCGTATTTCACAACCTTCCATGGCTTTCCATCCAAATCGCGGATCAGATTGTAGGAGGCCTCGATCCAAACCTCGCGTCCGCCCTTGCCCAAACGCTTGAAGATCGCCCCTTGAAACTCGCCACGATTGAGTTTTTGCCAAAACGTACGATACGCCTCGCTATCCGCAACATCGGGCTCCAGGAAGATGCTGTGATGTTGCCCCACGATTTCCTCCAGCGAATAGCCCATCGCGGTCAGAAAAGTCTCATTCGCAAATAAGATCGTGCCATCGAGCCCAAACTCTATCACCGCCTGCGATATGTTAATCGCGCGTATCTGGCCCTGCAGATCCGCCAAGGCACGCTTCTGTTCGGTGATGTCGGTGGCAATCTTCACCACCTTGAACGGGCGCCCACGCCCGTCCATCACCGGGTTATAGGATGCTTCGATCCAAACCTCGCGGCCGTTCTTCCCGAACCGCTTGAACTGGGCCCTGTTGAACCGTCCAGCCCGCAACTCGTCCCAAAACGCCTTGTAAGCCGGTGACTCACGCTCTACCGGATCCACGAACACCCGATGGTCCTTACCCTTGATCTCGGCAAGCGTATATCCCATCATGTTCAGGAAATTCGTGTTCGCCGTTCGGACACGGCCATCCAGCGAAAATTCGATAATCGCCTGCGCCCGCCCAAACGCCGCCAGCGTGGCGCTTGCCTCAGTGCCCCGCGCAAACAACATGGCAAGCTACTCCGCCCAACAAAAGCCAGTCTGGCGACTACCTAACAACACCACATGAACAGCCTATTACCAACCGCGGCGCGTAGGGTGGGGCTTCCGCCCATCCGTTGCTATGATCAACCGCTCGCCCAACCCGCGCGTATCTCGCCTGCGAAATCCACTAGCAGCCCCGACCGAATCGCCGCCCGCATCCCACGCATCAGCGAGGCATAATACGCAAGGTTATGCCACGTTAGCAGCATAGGCCCCAGCATCTCATCGCACCGAAACAAGTGATGCAGATAGGCCCGACTATGTTTCGTACAAGCCGGGCACGCGCACCCCGCATCCACCGGAGCTCGATCCTGCGCATGGCGCGCATTGCGCATGTTCAGCACGCCTCGGCTCGTATACGCCCGGCCCGTGCGCCCCGCTCTGGTCGGCATCACGCAATCGAACATATCCACGCCGCGCAGCACCCCGCCCAGAAGATCGTCCGGCGTCCCCACGCCCATCAAATACCGTGGCCTGTCCTGCGGCAAATGCGGTATTGTCACCTCGAGTGTCTCGAACATCGCCGCCTGGCCTTCACCCACCGCAAGCCCGCCCACCGCATACCCGTCGAACCCGATCTCGGTCAGCGCGGCACAGGATCGCGCCCGCAAATCCGCGAACACGCCACCCTGCACGATCCCGAACAGCGCATACCCATCACGTTCGCAAAACGCCGCCTTGCACCGCGCGGCCCACCGCATCGACAGCGCCATTGAACTTTCGGCCTGCGCGTGAGTCGCCGGAAAAGCCGTGCACTCGTCGAGTACCATCGTGATCGTGGACTCCAGAAGATGCTGGATTTCCACCGACCGCTCGGGTGTAAGTCGGTATTGCGTGCCATCCAGATGCGAGCGGAATGTCACCCCCTGCTCATCCAGCGTCCGCAACTTGCCCAGCGACATCACCTGGAATCCGCCCGAATCGGTCAGAATCGGCCCAGGCCAGTCCATCAAGCGGTGCAAGCCGCCCAGTGCGGCCACGCGCTCCGCTCCTGGCCGCAACATGAGGTGATAGGTGTTGCCCAGCACGATGCGCGCGCCCGTGCTGCGCACCGCGTCGGCCGTCATTGCCTTCACCGTCGCCGCAGTCCCCACGGGCATGAAGATCGGCGTTTCAACTTCACCATGCGCTGTCTGCAAGATCCCGGCCCGCGCCGCGCCGTCACGCGCCACCGTACTCCAGCCGAACGAGGTCAAGACTCGACCCGATGCAAAAGGCTCGCGTCACCATAGGAGTAAAATCGGTAGCCGGCCTTGATCGCATGCGCATAGGCGCGCTTCATGCGCTCGATCCCGGCAAACGCGCAGACCAACATGAACAGCGTCGACCGCGGCAGATGAAAATTCGTCAGTAGCAGATCGGCACCGCGAATCCGGTCGCCCGGCAAGATGAAAATTTCCGTCTCGCCCTCGAACGGATGCACAAAACCCTCCGCATCGCAGGCGCTCTCCAGCAGCCGCAAACTCGTCGTGCCTACCGCCACCACGCGCCCGCCCGCCGCCCGCGCCGCATTGATGCGGGACGCGGCCGCGGCGCTCAGCATGCCGCGCTCGGCGTGCAGCTTGTGCGCCTCCACCGCCTCCGCCCGCACCGGCAGAAACGTGCCCGCCCCTACATGCAGCGTGAGCGTCACCCGCCCGACCCCGCGCGCCTCCAGCCGGCGCAGCAGCCCCTCGGTAAAATGCAGCCCAGCCGTCGGCGCCGCCACCGCTCCCTCATGGGCGGCAAAGATCGTCTGATAATCCGCAGCATCCCGCACCGAGGGCCCCTCCGGCCGCGCGATGTAGGGCGGCAGCGCCAGCGCCCCCATCGCATGCAGCGCCTGCATAAACGCCGCCCCGTCGAGATTGAATCGTAGCGTCACGCTGCCATCGTCATGTCGCGAGCTAACGTGTGCGAAAAAATCTCCGTCCGGCCCGATCTCGATTCTATCGCCCTCGGTCAGCCGTTTCGCATTGCGCGCCAGCGCGTGCCAACTGCCATCGGCGAGCTTGCGGTTCAGCGTAATGCCGATTTTCGCCGCTCCCCGACGCCCCTGCAGCTGTGCCGGGATCACCCGCGTATCGTTGGCCACAAGCAGATCCCCGGGCCGCAAAAGCTCCGGCAGTTCGCTCATGAGATGATCGCTGAGCGAGTCTTTTATTTGCAGCAACCGGCTGGAATCGCGTGGCTCCACGGGAGCTTGCGCGATCCGCTCCGGGGGCAGATCAAAAGAAAAAAAGCTTGGGTCGTAGGGGAATGGCTTCGTTCCCCTACCTGGGTCCGGGGCAGCGCCCCGGTCTTCGTTATTCATTCAAGATAAGACGCAATCTCGATCAAATTCCCATCCGGATCGCGGCAATACACCGAGCTCATCTCGCCCAGCGCCCCCATCCGTTTCACCGGTCCCTGTTCGATCGCCACCCCGCATTGGTGCAGATGCCCCACCACATCCTCCGGCCCCACCGCCGTGACAAAGCATAAATCCGCCGCCCCCGGCGCCGCACTGCGCGCGCTCGTCCAGGTCAGTTCATTGGCCGGCCGCACATTTATTTTCTGGCCCCCAAAATTGAGCGCGCAGCGGCCTTCCGATCCGTAATCCTCGCGCTCCATCCCCAGCACCCGCTGGTACCAGGCCGCTGCAATCTCCACGTCTTCCGTGGTCAGAACGATATGATCGAGCCGGTCGACGGTGAAGCGCATGGCACATGGTTCCACAGAACGGGACAGACCCCGTTTCTATGGTCTGCCTGAAGCGGCGGCAAGCAGCGGCATCACCCCTAGCGCCAGCACGAACACCAGCGCCAGGCCCCGCGCCGCACCCGGCAGCGCCGGCACCAGCACGCTATGGAAAAACGCGCGGCTCGGCGGGGCCCCGCAGGTCGCCGCGGTCTCGCCCAGCCCCGAAGGGATTAGCCGCCACCAGGCCCCCAGCACCAGCACCATCACCGGCAACAGCAGCACTGCCGCGCCAAAACTGCGCATCCAAACATCGGCCGCCAATGGCAGCGGCAATAGCGACCACCCGGCAACACCCGATGCCCAGTTCGCCACCAGTGGCACAAGCCACAGCAGCGACGGGCGCAGCGACGCCGCCGGCACCGCCAGGATCAGACAGATCACAGAAGCCACCGCCGCCGCCGCGTAATCGCCCAGCAACGTCGCCTGCTCGGCCGCCGGCAATTGCGACACGCCGATCACCGCGAGCGCCACAAAACCCAGGCTCCCGAATATCAGCGGCGCGCATAGCATGCAGCGCCAAACCACCGAAAACCCACGCCTCATTTGCCGAGCCAGGCCGCGAAGCGCGCCTCGAGCTTGTCGCCGCCATCCAGCCAAAAACCTTCATCCACGGGCACACAGCCCTGCAGATGCGCGGGCAAAGAGGGGTTTTCCGCGCGCGCGTCCAGCGGCAACAAGGAGAACCCGGCCTTGGTCGACGGCCCAAATCCGGTTGCCCTGGCAAACTCCGCCTGCCTGGCTGCGTCACTGGCAATCCTGATCACCGCCAGCGCCCCCCGCGTATGGGCCGCCTTCGCCGGCACCGCCCAGCTCGAAACCTCATCCAGGCAGCCGCCCCATTGCATGCCAAGATGCGCCTTCCCCCCCTGCGGCAGCAGCGCCGAGGGACCGGCGACCATGAGCGCCTTGCCCGAGGCCAGAAATTGCCCCGGCTGCACCGGCTGGTCCCACCATTCAACATAAGGTTTCAGCTGATCCAGCTTGCGGAACGCCCGGTCTACCCCACCCGCCGACCGGAGCGTGCGATAAACATCGGCCGGCGCCACCCCATCGGCCATCAGCGCGATTTCCAGTGTGCGCCGCGCGCTCCTCTGCAGGCCACGCCGCCCGGGGAACCGCGCCACATCCCAAAAATCGCTCCAGCTCGGCGTCACATGCAGCTTGGTCTGGTCCCAGGCCAGCACCGTCGCACTCACAAAGGCCCCCGCCCCGCACTCGCTCACCGCCGGCTCCAGGAAGCGCTCCCGCCCCAGCGTGGCATAATCCAGCCACGCAAACAGCTGCGCCTTGCACCCCGCCGCCAGCACCGGCCCATCCACCAGAGCCAGGTCGATCTTACCGGCGGCCGCCGACCCATCATAGGCCGGCGTATCCAACGCAGTGCCCGTCGCTTCGGCATATGGCTTCACCAGGAATTTCAGCACCGCATCCCGCGCGGCCCCCGCCTGCACGCCCACCGCCACCGGCTGCGGCGCCTCAGGATCGGCCGCAGGATGAACAACCGGGGAAGGGGGCCCGCCCGCCATGACCACGGCCGCGAGCGGCAGGCAGAGCGCGCGCATCGGAAAGGCGACAAAGCAGACCGTTCTTTTCTGACTAAAAGAACCAGAAAACTGCTGGTTCTCCGACGCGTTCCACGAGTGAGGCCCTGGACGGTATCGGTTTGCTGGCGCGGTCGTGGAATCGCTTTCAGTCCACCATCGCAATAATGAACGAGGGCGATCCATCATCCTTCCGCCTCCGGCCGGAAAGCCATCGCATGATGCGGCTGCCAGGCAATCGACGCCTCCCGCCCCGGCACCAGCCCGCGCAACCCGCCGATCGCTGGCCTGCGCACCACCAGTTCCGTGCCGGTGCCGATCAGCAGCCGCAACCGGTAGCAATCGCCCCAAAACTGCGCGTCGAGCAGTCGCGCATCGATGGCACCCTCGCCCATCTCGCGCGCGGGCAGCGACGCGATCGCGATCGTGTTGGGCCGCAGCACCACCACGCAGGGCTTGTCCGCCTCCAGCCCCACCCCGCCACGCACCGCATCCACCACGGGCCCGCAATCCAGGCGAACAGACACCCAATCCTCCTCCAGCGTCGCCACTACGCCCGCCAGCCGGTTCACCTCGCCCAACACCTCCGCCACAAAAGCGTTCTTCGGCCGGTAGAACAGCTCCCCGGTCGGGCCCGCCTGCTCAACCTCGCCCTGCCGCAGCACCACCACCTGATCGCACCAGGCGAGCGCCGGCACGGCATGACGCGTCGCCAGCACCACCGTCGCCACGAGCATCGATTGCATCTGGCGCAGCAGGCCAATAATGGCCTCCGGCTCCAGGGTGCTCTCGCCGCCGAACGGCTCATCCAATAGCAGAACATCCGGTCCGAACACCGCCGCCCGTGCCAGCATCGCCCGGAAGGCCGCTTCGGCCGAGGCGTCCGCGGGCCGCGTCGCCGCGTCTTCGCCGATCTGCAGCATGTCGAGCGCCGCCTCCACCATCACCGTCCGTTGGCCCCGCTTCACCCCGCGCATGCGCAGCGGCAGCGCGACATTCTCCCGCAGCGTCATCTGCGGGAACAGCTGGTCGCCCTGCTGCACCACGCCGAACCCGCGCCGCCACGCCGGCACCCGAGTCACGTCCGTCCCCGCCAGCTCCACAATCCCCTCAGTTGGCCGGTCCAACCCGGCCAGCAGCCGCATCAGCACCGTCTTGCCGCTGCCGGCCCCGCCCACCACCGCCGTGACCGAGCCGGGCCCACAGTCCAAATTCACCTTGTCCAGCACCCAGTCCCCACGAAACCGGCGGCTCAATCGGGACGTCTTCAAGGCGGCGGCCATGTCGCGCGATCCAGTCAAATTGAGTTCGGGGGCAACCGGCACCCGGCGGGCAGCGTTGATCGCACCGACGCGCCAAATGGCGTGCCGATGTTCGTGACCAAAGGAGTGCCCGACCATGGCCCTATCTGACAATGTCCGCGACAGCGCGCGTGACGAACTCCGCGCCCTGCGCGACCAGGTGAACGCCCTGATGGAGGATCGCATCAGCCCCGCTTTCGAAACTGCCAGCAAGCGCGCGACCGAAGCCGGCCGCCGCGCTCGCGCCTATACCGAGGATCAGGCGGACATGGTTTCCGGCCATGTGCGCGACCAGCCGCTGATCGCTATCGGCGTGGCCGCACTGGTCGGCTTTCTGGTCGGCCGCATCACGAAGTAGCGGCCCGTGCGTCCGCTCCGACTGGCCCGCGTCGCCGCGCAGGCGGAAATCCTTGTCGTCCGCCGCCAGATGGCGGGCTATGCCCGCCGCGCCATCTGGGCGGCGGCGGCGGTCCTCTTCGCGGTGGGCGTGCTGATCATGGCCCATATCATCGCCTATCTGGCGCTGCGCCAATACGCGGGCCTCGCCGCAATCCCTGCCGTCGCCATCGTGCTGGCAGCCGACCTGGTCATCGCCGTCATCTTCGCCGTGTTGGCCGCGGGCAGCACACCCGACCCAATCCTGGACGACGCCATCCGCCTGCGCGACCAAAGCCTCGACCAGGCCCGACAGAGCCTCACCCTCGCCGCCCTTGTCGCTCCGCTCACTCGCATCGCCGCCGAAACCGGCCTTATCCGGATGCTCTTGCGCCTCGTCTCCCGCGGGTTCCGGAAAAAACCCGTAGGGTAGGCTTTACCCACAGCCGCCACGATCAACCCGCGCAATCCAGCCCCCTCCGATTTGTCATTCCGCTTGGTTCGCCCGATGTTGAAGCCCCCATCGAAGGAGGCAAACCGGGTGAGCACATCCGCAACCGAACCGCGTGTGATTTTCGTGCAGTTCAAATGCAAGCTGGGCCGCGCCTACGAGGTCGCCGCCCGCCTGGTGGACGATCTCGACAACACCCCGCAGGTCTACTCCACCTCTGGACTTTACGACCTCATCGCCCGCTTCCACCTCGACCCGGAGCAGGACCCGGGGCTGTTCGTCACCGAAACCTTGCAAAAGATCGATGGCGTCGCCGAAACCCACACCATCATCGGTTTCAACGCGTTTACGCCCCGCGCCAAAACCCCGGGTTGAAAAGCAGCGCAGTGCGCGACCCGGTCGACATCGGCGTCACTATTTTCTGCCATAACGAGGCTGCGCGCATCGGCGCCTGCCTCGCGAGTGTCGCCGCCGCCGGCCGCAACACGCGTCTATCTGTCACCCTCATCGCCAACGGCACCACCGATGCCAGCATCGCCCGCGCCAAACATGCGATGGAGGTTCAAAAACTCTCAGGCAGTATCTACAGCATCGGCCACCCCGACAAATCCAACGCGATCAACCATAGTTTTTATACCGTGCGCGTCCCTGCCCGCATGCATGTGTTCATCGACGCCTACGCCATCATCGCCCCCGACTCCTTCAAGGGTTTCGCGACCGTGCTCTCCACGAATCAGGAGGCGGTCGCCGCCACCGGCATCGCCGGCAACGGCCGCACCATGAAGGCCGCCACCGAGGAAACGCTGCGGCAGGGCGGCCGTCTGCACGGCCAGTTGCACGCGTTCCGCCCCAGCTTCATCGAGCGCCTGACCGATCGCGGCCTGTTCCTGCCGATCGGCCTCTACCGCGGCGACGGCCTGCTCGGCTCCATGGCCTGCCACGATCTGGACCCAAGGCGTAACCCATGGGCGAACCACCGCATCAAGGGCACCGTCGAAGCGGTGTATCAGATTCCCCAGCTTTCCCCTTTCAGCCCGCGCGACATCGCCCGCCAGTTCCGCAGAAAGATTCGCCAGCTCCGTGGCCGCATGGAGAACGCAGCCCTCGGCGCCATCATTTACACGCAGGGTTTTGGCGCCCTGCCCGAAACCGCCGACGACATGATCCTTGCTTGGCTCTCTAATGGCGGCACCGTTCCCGTTACCCGCGCGGAAAAACCCTTCCTGCATTTGGCGCTCCAAAAAATCCGCGCCGCGAAGCAGCCATCTCCAGCCGAGCTCGACCCGGTTCTCGTCCATACAACGGCTTGATCACATCCCGCCATGCGCACCGGGCGCGTGTAACCTCCGCCCAAATCCTTCGAATGGCCTTCCGCCCCCCAACGGAAGCCCACCATGCGCACCCAAACCTGGATCGCCGCTGCCCTGACCCTGCTCGCCACCGCCGCACGGGCTCAAAACCCGGTCGTCGTCGAACTCTTCCAGAGCCAGGGCTGCTCCTCCTGCCCACCGGCCAACGCCAATTTCATCGCGATCGCGGATCGGCCCGGCGTCCTCGCCCTCGCCTGGGAAGTGACCTACTGGGACACTCTCGGGTGGAAAGATACATTTGGGGACCGCGCCTACACCGCCCGCCAATACGCTTACGCCACCGGCCTCGGACACGCAGAAGTTTTTACGCCCCAGATCGTCATCAACGGCCGCACCGACCTGGTTGGCGACAGCCCAGCGGAGCTCGAGACCGCCATCCGGCAGGCCCGGCCCCCCGCCGGCCCCCCGATCACACTCGCGTCCGACCACGTCGCCATCGGTGCAGCCTCGAACCCTGGCCAAACCCATGGCGAGGTTTATCTCATCCGCTACGACCCCGCCCTCATTCAGGTGCCCATCGCGCATGGCGAAAACGGCGGCCGCACCTTGCCCCACCGCAACATCGTTCGCCAATTTGTCCATCTCGGCAGCTGGCAGGGCCGCAATCAGAATTTCCCCCTGCCGCCCTCAACCCGCCCTAACCTGAAAACCGCCATCCTGGTGCAATCCGCGCCCGGCGGCCCCATCATCTCCGCCATTCACTCGTAAGGTCTCGCCTGCGCAGCATGCCCACAGACAGAACCAGAACATACGTGATCGGCGCCTCGGGCCGCTCCGGCGCCGCAATTTGCCGGGCCTTGCTGGCGTCTGGCTACAGCTATGTCCCGGTGGTGCGTAACCCTGTCACTTGGGCTGCTGCCGGCCTCCCGGGCGCGCCCCAAATCGCCGACCTCACCGACGCTTCAGCCCTGCAAACCGCACTTCTTGGCGCAGCCAGAATTGTTTGCTGCGCGCATGCGCGCCATGCGGGGGCCGTCCTCGCCGCCGCTCCTGCGGCCGCCCGGTTCGTCTTCCTCGGCAGCACACGCAAATTCACCCGCTGGCCCGATGCGCATGGGCAGGGGGTTCTCGCCGGGGAAGCCGCATTTCGCGCCTCCGGCCGCCCCGGCCTCATGCTCCATCCCACCATGATCTACGGCGCCCAGGGCGAGAACAATGTACAGCGCCTCGCCGCCCTGCTGAAAAAACTCCCCTTCGTCCCACTGCCCGATGGTGGCCGCGCCCTCGTCCAGCCGATCCACCAGGATGATGTCACCGCCAGCATCCTCGCGGCCCTCGCCCTCGGAAACGGCACCCCCGAAACCCTGGTGATCGCCGGCCCCCAGCCCGTCCCCTATGCTGCCTTCGTCCGCGCCGTCGCCAACGCCGCCGGTCTGCCACCGCCCTGCTTCGTGCCCGTGCCCGCCGCCGCCCTGCGCCTTGCGGCCCACCTTACAGTCCTGCCCTTCCTCCCCCGCATCACCCCGGACGAAATCCGCCGCCTCACAGAAGACAAGGCTTTTGACATCGCCCCTATGCGCGCGCGGTTGGCCGTGCGGCCACGCCCGCTGGAACAAGGCTTGGCCACCATCGCCTGGTAGCCAGATTTTCCGTGGGGGGCGGTAGCGCGCCACCAACCCCGCCCGAACGACCCACCTATCTCAGCTCCCGCGGACGAACGTCATCAGATCGGCGTTCAGCCGCTTCCGCTCCGTTTACATCAGCGCATGCGGGGCGCCGCCATACACTTTCAGCTCGGCATGCGGCACCAGGTCCGGCAGGCGCTCGGCAGAGGCCGCCAGTGGCACCGTCTCATCCGCATCGCCATGGACGACAAGAATTGGCACCCGTAGGCGCCGCAGGTCGGCCCGGAAATCCGTCTCAGAAAACGCCTGTAGGCAGGCCAGAGTCGCTCTCGGCGAACCACGCAGCGCGAGGGCCAGCGCCCATTGCAGAATCTCGCTGCTGACCGAAAAATTCAGCATCCCGGCGCCAAAGAACTTTTTTCCAAAACCCGCCAAAAAGCTCGGCCGGTCGGTGCGCGGGCCTTCGCCCATCTGGTCGAACACGCTGCAATCCACGCCTGCATTCCCTTCCGTTTTCAGCAGATACGGCGTTACCGCGGAGATCAGCGCAACGCGCTTGACCCGGTCGGCTCCAGTCATGGCGGCGTAACGCACGACTTCGCCGCCACCCATCGAGAAACCAACCAGCGTTACCCCGCGCAGATCGAGATGCTCGATGACCACCCCGAGATCGCCTGCCATCGTGTCGTAATCATAGCCGCTCCATGGCTGGCTGGATCGACCGAACCCGACTGGTATTCCCACATATCCGCATCGAGCGGCCACCCATGCACGAGCACAACCGGCTCGCCCGCGCCCCAGTCGTTGTAGTGAATCTGCGTTGCGTCGCGCGTGGTGATGAAAGGCATGGTCGGGATCCTCCCTCAGCCCACAGAGGAACATTTGCCACGCGCGGAAGTTCGTCGAAGGGGAGGTCATAAGTCTATGGCGCTGCCCAAGCTTGGCCCTTCCCATTTCCGGGGTGAGATTCGTTCCCGGTGTTCAAAACGGCCGCCGGGCTGACAATCTGGACCGTGCGGAAGAGCGAAAGTCCTTGGCTTCTTTTGCAAGAGAAAAAACGCTTGGCTTACTTTCCGATGCGTGTCCGCAAGCGCTGCGCCCAGTGCTGAAAATATTTGTCGGCGCCTGGGGTGTCGAAGACGGCGCCGACTTTGGCGAGAAGTGCCGAGGCCTGCAGAGAATCGCCGTTGCCGGCGGCGATGGCGGCGCGCAACAGGTCCAGCTCCGCGCCATAGGCGGGATCGATGGTCAGTTCCGACAGCGCCTTGGAGTCAATCCCGTTCAGCAGCGGCGAGGCCTCGGCAAAATGCCCGCCGACCACGAGACAGAAGGCGAGATTGGCGGAGGCAAGCTGGGCCAGCACGCTGCGCGTGCCGAAGGCGGCGACGGAGGCCGCCATGCTGGCGCGCGCGCTGGCTATGCCGGCATCGGCGTGGCCGGCGCGGCTTTGCGCCTGGGCCACATCCATCAGGGTCGCGATGGCGAAAAAGCTTTTCGGCCCCTGTTTGGCGAGGGCACGCCGATAAATCGTCTGGTCGTCGTCGGCGGCATCTTCGTAGCGCTCAAGCTGGTCGAAGGCCTTGGCGCGCGTCGCCAGTAGGATCAGCGTATCCTGGTGGTCGGGCCCGAAGACCGCGGCAAAATCCTCGGCCATGCGATTGAGGTCCGGCAGGGCGCTCGCGGCGTCGCCTTGGGCGATGCGCACCTGCGCAAGGTTCAGCGCCAGGCGAAGCGTATCCGGGTGGCGCGGCCCGTTCAGCGCCAGCCGGCGCTGCAGCAGCCCGGTCATCATCACCTTGGCGGTATCCAGCTGGCCCAGGCGCAGATAGGTGAACGCCTCGCGTTGGCGCAGAGACAGGATTGTCGCCGGATCGAAAATGTCCGGCATCGTCTCTGCCCGGTCGGCCGCGCGCTTGAAACCGGCTTGGGCGTGCTTCACGTCGCCCCCCAGCATTTCCAGCATCGCCCGGCTCGCGGAAAACCACACCTCGGCTTCGGGCCGCCGTGCCCCCAGGCCGGCCATTCGAGTGCCGGCCGCATCGACGATCGCGTGGGCGCGCGCCAGCGATCCCGGCTGCCCCGACAGCACCTCCATAGTCGCCTGATGCAGCCCGGCGATCAGCGCATCCGCTTGCCCGCCCGCACCGGCGCTAGTGAACGCGTCAATCGCATGCAAATACGCCTCGCGCGAAGCCGCGAAGGCGCTGCGGCTTTCGAAGGCCCGCGCCAGCGAGAGATAGATCGATCCCGCCATCAGGGGCTCGCCGGCGAAGCGCCGATCGATTCCGGCTTCGGCGGCTTGCGCCGCCTCCATCAATGTCTCGTCGGGCTTGCCGGATTGCGCCGGATTGCCGCGCCCCAGCAGGTCTTCGGTCAGGAAGGCATTCACCGACTGCACTTGCGCCGCCCGTAGCCGCGCCTCGTCGCGATCCCGCGCCGCGCGTATTCCAAACAGGGCCGACACCAGAAACCCGGCCACAAGGCAGAGCGATGCTGCCGCAACCCAGGGGCGGCGCAGCCGCGCACGCTCCACCTGCCGCGCCAAAGAGGCGGCCTGCTCTGCCGTGTCCTGCCTCTCCTGTTCGGCTGCGCGACGCGCCGGCAGCTTTTCCAGTCGCTCCGCGAGCCCGGCGGCCGAGGCCAGCCGCCGCTCCGGGTCGCCAGACGCGGCGGCGGCGATATCCTCACGCAGCAGGGGGTCGTCAATCGCCGCTTCCCAGCCAACCGAGAGCGCCTTGCGCAGATCGCCCACCGCCATCTGATACAGCAGGATGCCCAGCGCATACACATCGGCGCCGGTGGTGGGCGCGGCACCGGCCAGCACTTCCGGCGCCATGTAAAGCAATGTGCCGGTGCCGCGCTCGCCTTCGGTTTGCGCGAGCCCGTGCAAGCTGATCGCCAGCGCCTCCCGCCTCACGGAATCGCTCAAACCCCCGGCACCGAAATCCGCCAGACGCAAATGGGGTTCGCTGCCTTCAACATCCTCGACCAAGATATTTGCCGGCTTGATATCGCTATGCAGCACGCCGGCCGCATGCGCCGCCGCAATGGTGCGTGCGGTGCGCGCCACCATCGCCAGCCGCGCATCCAGCGTGAGCGAAGCCAGGCGTCGCCCCCCCTGCGCGCCTTCCGCGTCCGACCATTTCAGCAGGTCGATGCCGCCATAGGCGCTTTCGATGAACCAGGGGCGTTCCTCAAAATTCCATTCTAGGATGCGCACCAGGTCGTCACGCTGTCCCAAAGTCGCCTGCAGCACGCGCGCCAGCGTCGCTTCGCGCTGCAACGTTTCTAGCCGACGCGCCGAATCGGCGAATTTGTACACCCGGGCCTCGCCGGTTTTCGCGTGCCGCGCCAGCCACACGTCGTTCAGCGCCGGTGCGCCGAGCAGGCTCTGCAGCCGCCATTGCGGGCGGCCAGGCACGGCGTCATCCGGCCGCAACGCCAAGGCCAGCACCGGCGTCTCGCGCACCGCGCTCACCTCCACCGGTGCGGCGATCCGGTAACCGGCCCCGTGCACGGCGCCAATGATGTCGCGCCCCTGCTCACCCAGCGCTGCACGCAGTTTCGACATCGCGGTGGTGAGCGAGGCCTCGGAAATATGGTCGGCATTGCCCCACACGGCCTGGATGAGCTCCCGTTTGGTGGTCAGCACGCCGCCGCGTTTCAGCAGGGCCAGCAGCAGGGAAAGCGGCTTGGCCTCGATCGGCCGCCGCTGGCCATCCACCAGCAGCTCCATGCGCGTCTCGTCCACCTGAACTGGCCCCACGCGAAAAATCGTGCGCGGGCTCACCCTTCGCCCCCGTGCATCCGAGGCCACCCGGGAGAATCGCGATGTATCAGCGGTTTCGTCACGCAGCGAACGGGGGTGAGAATTTCTTGAGAACGCGGTGAGAGACAGTTTGCACGCGGGCTTCTTACCGATTGCGACGCCTCATGACAAAAGGAAGACGCCTTTGACGCCCTCATCACCATCGCTGCGCATCACCCTCTTGGCCGCTTGCGCACAGGCCGCCCTGGCAACCGGCGCCTTTGCCGCCGATCTATCTCGCCTACCCGTGCGATCCGATGTTCCGGCAAGCTTGCGCGGCGTGGTGCCGGCCCCGGCGCCCGCGACCCGCGCGGCCATGACGGTGGATATCGCCCTGCCGCTGGCCGACGAAGTGGGGGCGGAAAAGTTCGCAGACAGTGTCTCCGACCCGGCTAGCCCGCTTTATGGCCACTACCTGGCCCCGGCTGCGTTCGCCGCCAGGTTCGGCGCCAAGCCTGCTGATTACGCCGCGGTGGCGGCATGGGCCAAGGCACAGGGCCTGGCGGTGCGCCCCGCGAATTTGGCCCATACCCTGGTTTCGGTGGTCGGCACGGCGCCGCAGATCGAGACGGCGTTCAACGTAAAGTTCAACTATTTCAAAGATAAAACCGGCCGCGTGTTCCCATCGGCCGCCGGCCAGCCGTCAATGCCCGCCGAGATCGCCTCGCGCGTCGATGCGGTGCTCGGCCTCTCCCGCCGCGTCGGCAAGGCGCCAAACCTTCACGTTGCGCCTGCAGGCGCGCAGCGCCCGCAAAACGCCGGCGGTACCGGCATCGGCGGCGCCTATTCGCCGGCCGATTTCCGCACCGCCTACGCCACGCCGGCCCTGGCCGCGGGCGGCCCGACCGAAACAATGGCAGTGTTCGAACAAGGCGGCTATTTCCCTTCCGACGTCACCACCTTCGTCAAGGCCAACAAGCTGCCGACGCCCAGTGTCACCGTGCGCAACGTCGACAATTTTGCCGGCGGCGTGGACGACCCTGATGTGGAACTGGAAGCGGTGCTGGATATCGACACCATCCTTGGCATCACAAAAAGTGCGGCCAGCGTAATCGTGTATGAGGACGGCGAGGATTTCAGCATCGCCCTGGTCGATTCGCTCACCGCGATGGCCGATGACCACACGGCCTCGATCATCAGCATCTCCTACGGGGAGGACGAAGCACTGACCGGAGAGCCGGCCATGAAAGCCGAGCGCCGGGCATTGCTGCAGCTGACGATCCAGGGGCAGACCGTGCTTGCCAGCTCGGGCGATAGCGGCGCCTATGGCGATAGCGGCGTCGGGCTGAACGTGTCGGATCCCTGCACACAGACCTATATAACCTGCGTCGGGGGCACCACCCTGTTCACCGGCGAGGGCGAGGTTTTCGAGCTGGAAAACGCATGGAATGATCTCGCGAATTACGAAGGTGCGACGGGCGGTGGCGTCAGCTCCCTATGGCCTCTGCCGGCTTATCAAATCCAGCCTAATTCCACGCCAGTCGTATCCGTGGCCTCGTTCAATGGCGGCTCGAGCACGTTCCGCAACGTGCCGGACGTGGCGGCCGATGGCGATCCGCTGACCGGTGCCGCGATCTATTCCGCCCTCAACGGCGGCTGGTTGCAGGTTGGGGGCACCAGCCTGGCATCGCCGCTCTATGCCGCCTATCTCTCGGTGTACGATCAGGCGCTGCAGATCGTCAGACGGCCGCATGTGGGGTTCTTCAACCGGGCCCTCTATGCGCTTGGCACCAGCTATGTCAGCTACTTCGCCTTCCACGATGTGCGAAATGGCAGCAACGGCAATGCCAATGAATACGGCATTGCCGGTTACAGCGCCGGCTACAATTATGATAATGTCAGCGGCTGGGGGTCTCCGCAGGGCGCGACTGAATTGCAATTGCTGCTGACAGATGCGGTTGGATACAAAGCGCCGCCCGAGCCCGCGACAGGGCTCGCCGGCACAATGACCGGCAGCACGATATCGGTGTCGTGGCAGGCAACCAAAGGCGTTCCCGGCTACCTTGTCGAGGTGATCGACCCGTACACCGGTGCGGTTCTGGCCAGCAGCCTCACCGTGCAGCCAACGGCCACGTTCACCGATGTCCCCAAGGGGCTGGCATACTACGCCGTTGGTCTCTACTCCATCGGCGTCGCCGGTATAACCCAGGACGATCCTCTTTATCTGACGCCATAAAAAACGGGCAGCTATGGGTCGCGCTTGGCGACCCATAGCGTTGTGCTTCACAGGTGATCGTGACGAGTTGGGCGGACGCCCGCCGGCGCTACAGCGTTTTTTGCTTAATCCGAGGGCTTAACGTCGAGCTGCGTCGATGCAATCCTGTCCATGGCTCAAACCTCGGAATTGAGAGGCGCCTCGCCCATGGAAGTTCGGATCGTGATGTTTCCGGTGACAAAGGTTGCCGCCATAGAGCATTTTGGATCGCCGGCGCGGGAGCACGATACCGTTCGGAAATTGATCGCCTGGAAAATCGAAAAGCGATTTCTGGATCCTTTAAAGTATCGGAGTTACGGTGTCCATTATACGGACATGCAAATAACGAACCCCTCGGATCATCACGTCGATTTCTGCTTGTCGATCGATGTGGATGTCGGGCCCAACTCTTTCGGCATCGTCAACAAAGTGATTCCCAGCCACCGATGTGCATTTGCCCGGGACGTTGGCTCTCGACATAAAAATCAGGCCGCGGCCTATCTTTATGAGCAATGGCTCCCTCGGAGCGGCGAGTCACCGGGCGCTTTTCCGCTCGTTTTCCATTACGTGAATGTCGGGCCCCATACTCGGGAAGAGGACATGATCACGGATGTATACCTTCCCCTGAAATAGCTTGTCACCTGATGCCCTCTTCGTGATGGCATCGGCTCCGTAAGCCGCTTTTGCCGAGGCGGCACGCTAGGTAGGCAAGATCTGCCGGGACGCTCCCCGTCCAGCCCGTAATTCATGATGTTTTTCGCTGGCACTGTACGTGCAGTCTCACAAAACGCGACAGAGGCCTATTTTTGCAGCCATACGCTCGCTGGAGATTGACATTATGCAAAACCACCATTTCGCGCCGACGGCTCGCAAAGCCGAGGATGCCGCGTCCGCAACGCCGGCGCCGGCGAAAGCTCGTCTCTTCCACCTAGACCTGACCGTCGATCCAAAGGGTCGGCCTACCCAAGACGGCACGCTGCGATGCGAGCCTGGCGAGGATCACCGGAAACACACATTTCATTGGCTGGTCTACGTCGCGCCAGCACTCGGCGGGATAAAGACACTCAGTGCCGCATGCGATCTTTGGCGCTGGCACGAGGGCGAATGGCGGAGCGTGTTCGTGCCGGGCGCGACCTTCACGCCAGAGGAACTGTCCGCGCAGGGATGGCGGTATTGTGCGCCGAGCGTTCAGGTGTTTGTAAAAATTGCCCCTTCACCGGCGGATCGTATTGGGGCGTTGGTGTGTGCTGACGAGCGGCCGTCGGCGAAGGCCGGCGGAATGGTGCCCACCAAACGCAATCGCGGGTTGGCCTCCGCCGGGCCGGCACAGGTTTCGAGACGCTCTATCCGTTGAAATGCATCGCCGCAGGCAAGGAAAGGTCTTGTTCTCCGTGGAAAAGAGGGAGCAGGCTTTTCCCTTGGGCCAGCGGAAAGATACGGCCCTTGATCCAGGGGATTGGAGCCGGAACAGCTTGCTCAGCCGCCCGCGTGACGCATGCTGCCTGGTATCGCGGATAATCAGCCTCCCGAGATAAGTATCTCCGCCGGTATTCAGGGTCAGGCCACTGAATTCATCGACGATGTCGAAATACCTGTCCTCCAGGATCGTTGATGACGGGTCGAGCCAGGTTACCGCAATCAGCCCGGTCGGCGACGCATTGAACGATACGGTCCGAAGATCGGGCCGATATTTCAGCATTATGGCAGCCACTTTCCAAACATCTCCCGCCCACCACTCGGGATGGGCGGAAAATGGCTTTTTGGCAGCAAGATCATCCGGATCCCGCCACCCAATATATTCGTCAGAATGCGTCGCTGGTCATGTTATAAAAGGCACATGAAGGCTTGATTTCACCAGCGGCGTCTGGATGTCGAAATTCGGATCGACCGCGATCGACGCACAGCGGGCAAATCGAGGGTTGCGCCCTTTTGTACGCCGATCTCGAGATAGGTCTCCGGATTGAAGATCGTGTGAAGCGCTGAAGCACTGTCCGGTCATTCTCACCATTGGCCTGATCAGTGGTCCAGGACGCGCCGCGGTGCCGCTGCCCTTGCGTCAGGCTGGATCGATACCGCCGTATCCGGCACGCTTCACCCGCCAAAGACCTCATCAAACAAGGCCTGCATTTCCGCCCACGACCGCTTGTCCGTCTGGGCATCATACGCCGCGAACTCCGGGCGTCCAAGCTTGTCAGCGTCCGGATTCGTAAAGCTGTGCTTGACGCCGCCATAGAGCGACATCTGCCAGTTCACGCCGCCCTCGCGCATCTCCTGCTCGAACTCGGCACGTTGCGCGGCGTCTACGCCCGGATCGTCGGCGCCGATGCACACGAGAACCTTGCCTTTGATGTTCTTGGCGTCCGCGGGCAGGGTCGTTGACAGCCCGCTATGGAAGCCGACCATGGCGCCTACCGCAGCACCACTCCGGCCCAGTTCCAGCGCCATCGTGCCGCCGAAACAGAAGCCGATCGCGCCGATTTTGCCGGCATCTACTTCCGGCCGCGCCAGCAGCGCGTCCAGCCCGCCCTTCGCGCGCGCCCTGGTCTTGCGCGGATCCGCTCTCAACGGCCCGAGCAGGCCCAACGCCTCCTCCAATCCCTGGGTAAGGTATTGCTCCCCGTGCAGATCGCAGGCGAGGGCCACATAGCCCAGGCCCGCCAGACGCTCTGCGCGGGAGATGGCATGGGTGCCGAGGCCGAACGCCTCCGGGAACACGAGGATGCCGGGCCGCTTGCCCGCCTGCGCCGGATCGTAGGCCAGGTGGCCCAGCATGCGCAGCCCGTCGGCATGATATTCTACAGTCTCGCTCTGCATCGCGGTTTCCTTACGTCAAACGGCCAGATATGCCCGACGCGGCGGGCGCACGCTTTTCCGCCATCGGCGCCACGCTGGCGAGGCCCGCACGGCCAAAACAGGTCACGATCGCGTTAGAGTTTTGTGAACCTACTCGCCGATCAGGTGCAGCGTTATGTCGCGCCGGTGCGGCTGGCGCCGATGTTCAAACAGGTAGATCGCCTGCCAGGCACCCAGCACAAGGCGGCCATCTACCACCGGCACCGAGAGGCTGGTTTGGGTGAGCATGGTGCGCAGATGGGCGGGCATGTCGTCCGGACCTTCATCATCATGCGCGTAGCGGCCGGGATCCTCCGGCGCCAGCGTCTCGAAGTAGCGCCCGATATCGGCGCGCACCGTGGGGTCGGCATTTTCCTGCACGGTGAGCGAGGCCGAGGTGTGGCGGCACCATAGCGTGAGCAGGCCCGTGGCCACGCCCTGCGCGGCCACGAAGCGGCAAGCAGGCGCCGTGATGTCGGTGAGGCCCTGGCCGCGCGTCTCGATTGTCAGCTGATGGATGGCCTGCTTCACACTGTCACTCCCATGTGCAGCTGGAACGGTGCGCACCGCCCCGCGTTCGACTCACGTCGCACAGTGATAACGCACCGAAAGGCAAGTTGCCTTGGCTGACCACCCATTATCGCCCAACCCTGCCCTGACCACCATCGCCTTCCCCAACGGCGCCATCGTTCCCACGCTCGGCCAGGGTACCTGGATGATGGGTCAGGGCCGGCACGTCGCCGACCAAGAAGCCGACGCGTTGCGCCTGGGCATCGATCTCGGCATGACGCTGATCGACACAGCGGAAATGTATGGCGACGGCGCCGCCGAATCGATCGTGGCCGAAGCCATCGCCGGCCAGCGGGACCGCGTGTTCGTGGTGACCAAGGTTTTGCCCAGCAATGCCGGCCGACGCGCCGCAATAGCCGCCTGCGAGGCGAGCCTGCGTCGCCTCAAGATCGAGCAAATCGACCTGTATCTCCTGCACTGGCCGGGCAGCACCCCGCTTGCCGAAACCATCGGCGCCTTCACTACCCTGCGGGACCAGGGCAAAATCGCCGCTTGGGGTGTGAGCAATTTCGATACGCAGGGGATGCGCGCCGTGCACGCGGTTTCAGCCGCCTGCCAGACTGACCAGGTGCTGTTCAATCTCGGCCGGCGCGGGATCGAGTTCGATCTTCTGCCGTGGTGCTTGGAGCATGCGATGCCGGTGATGGCCTATTCCCCGCTGGAGCAAGGACGGCTGATGGGCCACGCCAAGCTCGCGGCGATCGCCCGCCGCCACGGCGCGACGGAGGCGCAGATCGCACTGGCCTGGGTGCTGGCCCAGCCCGGCGTGATCGCCATCCCGAAATCCGGAAGTGCCGCCCATGTGCGCGAGAATGCGGGTGCTGCCGCTATCCGACTGACCACGGAGGACATGGCGCAGCTCGACCAGGCTTTTCCGCCGCCCAAAAAACGGCAGCCTCTGGAAATGCTGTGATGGGGGCGGTGTGACGCATATCCATCTCGACCCGCTCGGCGGCATCGCCGGCGACATGTTTATCGCGGCCCTGCTCGACGCTTTTCCGCATTTGGCGAAGGGCGCCATCGCCGCGGCGCAGGCGCTGGCGCCGGTAAGTTGCATGCTCAAACCGCATCGTGACCATGCCCTTGCTGGCCACCGCTTCGCCGTGGAGGTTATCGGGCACGTGAACCACGATCACGGCCATGCCCATTGGGCCGACATCAGGCAAGCCATTCTCGACTCGGCCCTGACCGATCCGGTGAAAACGCGTGCGGTTGGGATCTTTTCCATCCTCGCCGATGCAGAGGGGCGTATCCATGGCGTTCAGGCGGACGATGTTGAATTCCATGAGGTTGGCGCGGCCGATTCGATCGCCGATATCGTAGCAGCTGCATGGCTGATCGAGGAAATCGGCCCGGCGACGTGGAGCGTTTCATCGCTGCCGCTCGGCGGCGGCACGGTGGAAACGGCGCATGGCCGCCTGCCTGTCCCGGCGCCCACGACAGCGCTTTTGCTGGCAGGTTTTCCCGTGCATGCCGACGGCATTGCGGGCGAGCGCGTAACACCGACCGGCGCCGCCATTCTGCGCCATCTCACATGCGTGGCCTATCCGGCCGGCCTGCGCATGGCAGCCACCGGGCACGGTTTTGGTACGCTCACATTGCCGGGCTTGAGCAACTGCCTGCGTATCCTCGTGTTCGACAAGGATGAGACCGCGCCAGACCATATTCCGCACCGGACGCTTCTGGTGGTGAATTTCGAGGTGGACGACCAATCGGCTGAAGACCTGGCGGTGGGTTTGGAGCGCCTGCGTGCCACCGCAGGCGTACATGATGCGCTGATCATCCCGGCTTTTGGCAAGAAAGGGCGGATGACGACACACGTTCAAATCCTGGCCGATCCCGCAAGCGAGGACGAGGTGATCGATTCGTGCTTTACCCAAACGACCACGATCGGCCTGCGCACCCAGCGCGTGAGCGCCCGTGCGCTGCCTCGGCACCTGAGCACGGCAGAGGTCAATGGTCGCACGATCCGCCTCAAGAGCGTTGATAGGCCGGCGGGTTTCACGACCAAGGCTGAGCTTGACGATCTTGCCGCCTTCGAAACCCATGCCCTGCGCACCCAGATACGCCGCGCGGCCGAGGACCAGGCGTGATGCAACGCGCATTGGACGACATTTTGGCTGGGCTTGGCCCGATCGCGATCGCGGTCAGCGGGGGCATCGACAGCCTGACTCTTGCGACTGCCGCGCACCGTGTGACCGGCGGGGTTACCATCCATCATGCGGTTTCGCCGGCCGTGCCGGCGGAAGCCACCATGCGTACACGCGGCGAGGCTGCCCGGCAGGGGTGGGCGTTAGACATTTTTGACGCCGGCGAATTCGGTGATCCCGCGTATCGGCAAAACCCGGTCAATCGTTGCTTCTTCTGCAAGACAAACCTTTATGGGGCGATCGCCGCGCGCACGACGCTTACGATCGCATCGGGCACCAATACCGATGATCTCGGCGAGTATCGCCCCGGGCTGGACGCCGCGGCCAACCACGCTGTGCGGCACCCGTTCGTAGAAGCCGGCATCGGCAAGGCGGGCGTGCGGCGCCTGGCGGCGCAGCTAGGCCTGGGCGCGCTCGCCGAGCTGCCATCCTCCCCCTGCTTGTCCAGCCGGATCGAAACCGGCATCCCTATCGAGGCTGGATCGTTGGCCATGGTGCATCGTGCCGAAACCCTGGTCGCAAGCGCGCTAAAACCGAATATCGTGCGCTGCCGCGTGCGCAGAACAGGTTTCGTGATCGAGCTGGACGAAACCACGCTCGGCCGCCTTTCTCCCGCCGACGCTGAAAAACTGGTGGCCGATATCGCCGGGCTGGGGGTCTCGCGGCGTATCGCATTTGCCCCCTATCGCACCGGCAGTGCCTTCTTGCAGTCAGCACCATGACCGATTTTGTGCTGGATTACGAACGGCCCGCCCGGATAGGTTTTGGCGAAGCGATTTTCTGCGCCAGTAAAACCCCGGGCCAGATCGACGCCATTGTCGCAGAAGCGGAAGGGCGAAGCGGCCTTCTGCTGACCCGGCTCGATTCGAAGGTTTTTGCCGAGCTGAGAACCGCGCGATTGCTTGACTACGACCCGCTCTCCCGCACCGCGTTCCTCGGCCCCGTTGCACAGCCCGCCGCCCAGAAAACGACGATCGCGATCGTGACCGCTGGCACCTCCGACCTTGCCGTCGCGCGGGAAGCGGCCCGCACGCTGACATTCAACGCCGCCAACTTCACCATGATTGCCGATGTGGGCGTAGCAGGTCTTTGGCGCCTGCTCTCACGACTCGAGGAACTCAAGCGCATGCCGGTGATCATCGCCGTCGCCGGCATGGATGCCGCCTTGCCGACCGTGCTCGGGGGCTTGGTTGCCGGCAGCATCATCGCCGTGCCGACGAGCGTCGGCTATGGCGTGGCGCAAGGCGGTCATGCAGCGTTGAATGCAATTCTCTCCAGCTGCGCGCCTGGTATTCTTACCGTAAATATCGATAACGGATACGGCGCGGCGTGCGCTGCATTGCGCGTCACGCGGGTGGCGAATTAAGCAAGCGCGTTCCGCCCTGAGTGTCAGGGGATCCATCCAGGCGCCATTGCCATCCCTGGCGTTACCGCCGGGCGTGGGTTGAAATCCGCGGGCGGCGGGTCGATTTCGGCGCCGGCCGCCACCCCATGGGGATAATCCGTGGGCGTAATTTTGAGTGCCTTGCAACCGGCGTCGCCATCATGCGGTAGCGACGTGACACCATCGATCATCGCGTAGGCTGCGGTAAGCGGTGGCGCCTTGCCAAGCAGCCGGTCATTGTCAAATCCTTCCAGCAGATCGCCCATGGGAACGAAATCGTCAGCGGGGCCGAGGTCGCGCTGTACACTGCCATCGGGTGCTTTCAACACGTGCAGGCCGCGCGCGCGCTTTTCGTCCGGCAAATCCGCGAGCGGGGTTAGCCCGAACAATTCGTTGATGAATCGGATCACCGAACTATGCTCGCTGTAAACATGCGAAATGGCGTGGGCGGCGGCGTAAGGCGAAATCAGGATCGTGGGAATGCGTGGGCCACCGGTCAGCGGCATGCCGTCGGGGCCCCAGCTTCGTATCCGTTCGCCGGCGTGATCATAAAGCCCGTCGGTTTCATCGTAAGTGATGATGATTGCGCTTTTCGGCCAATAGGGGCTGGCGGCGATTGCATTGACGGAGTCGGCGATCAAGGCCTCAGCTATCTGCGAATCCGAGTATCCCGGATGATCGTCGTTTCCTGGGAATGTGGCCCTTACATTCGGGTTGGTATCCAGCGTTTGGAGGGCATCGTTGTTGTAGTAGCCGCCGCGCACGTAAAACACGCCGCCTTGTGACGGCAGGGCGTGCGCTGCCACATCGCGCCGGAACTGCTCTAACCCATGCATATGAGCGATCTCCGCCGGGTTGTCGCCAACATACCCAAAATACTGCGGGCCGTTATGGTGCACGATATACGAGGGATGCGCGGTAGTGGCAGGCGCGAGGCCGATCGTGGCCGCCCCATCGAACGGTTCGGCCGCAAAACCTTGCTGGTACCAGCCCCATGCTACCGGCGTCTTGCGCGCCACCACGGGGATATCCTGCTGGATGTCGAGCAGGTCTTGCGTCGGATTCTCGTCCTGCTTCAGGATCGTGGCGACGTCGCGCCCCATGAACGATAGCGGCAGCGAGGCGAAGCTCAGCGGCGGCTGCTCATCCCGGTAGGCGCCGGGGGCACCTTTCAGATGCACGGTCGTGAGTTTTTGGCCGGCGATGGGCGCCAGCGGCGGGGGCGCCGAGGCTACAGGGCCAAACACCTGTTCGTCCGGCCCGTAGGGCGGTTTTACGCCCGGGCTGGTATCCGCGGCGCTCCCCGCAAAAGGGCCGCTATCGGTCACATTGGGAATGAACATCCCCTTGCCCAGCGCGGCGCCGGTGGTGGCCGGATGCAGCGCCCATTGTGTCTCGCCTGTCTGTCCCGCCACCATCGCGATCGCATTCGGCGTAGAGGGGCCTATCGTGGTCTGATGAAAATTATCCAGCAGGGTGAAGCGATCGGCCAATTGCCAGAGGAACGGGATGGTGTCGCAATCGAGATGCGCCACCATCAGCTCGCCCATCTGCTTCGCCGCGAGCGCGGGCTTGCCGGAAACGGGCGTGCCGTTTCGCGCCACGATCGAGGCCACGTCCGACGCGTCGCCTGCATAGGCCAGCTTCTCCATGTTCAGCACATAGGAATCGTTCTTCGCTTGGCTGCGCGTTGCCTTGTCGACATGCATGGCGGTGACCATGCCCTTATGGGAGTGATCGACCGAGGCCATATCCTCCGGATAAACCTGCACGGTCTTGCCGCCCACTCTTAGGCTACGTGGCAGAAGAAACGGCGTGATCGTGGCGAACGATCCGTCAGTATTCCAGATGGCTTGCTTGAAACTGCCGCTTTGGTTGGCCGGCAGTTGCGCCGGGTCGGCCGCGTCCGCCCCTGGAAAACTGGAAAACAATCCATTCGCGCCGGGGTAGGTGCCGAAATAATGGTCAAAGGACCGGTTCTCCTGGAACAGGATGAACACGTATTTTATGTGCTGGCGCAGCAGAGCAAGTTTTGCCGCTTGGCCAAGGGGTAACATGTGCGCGGGATTGCGTGCTTCTGTCTGCCCCGTGCTCGCCAGGCTCGCGGCCAGGGTCAGGACCGGCGGCTCGGCGGCCAGGGCAGTGGCGCAAAGCAGGCTTAGCACGGCTGAATAACGGCAAAGCATAGGCGGCCCGGCCTCCACGAGACGGGCGGAATGCCCCCAGGCTCTGCCTGCCACCCTTGCACGTCTCGTTCAAGCCCTGGCTTGCATGTGAACAGGGTGGCGGCCAAGCACCCGCCTGGCCGTTGAGGATACGCTTTAGAAATGCATGATCAGATCGCCGCCGGCAAACACGGTGTGGTTTTTGTCGGGCGCAATCCCGTGCGTGGGGTTGCCGTTGAAGGCGATGCCATCGATGGACCGGTAATATCCTACTTCCGGCCGCGCCTCGATCTGCGGTGAGAGCCAGTGCTGCCAGCCGAGCGAGAACTCGTAGTAATCGGTCGGCGTGCCCATGCGCTGACCCTGGTCGTCGGCATAGTATTCAGGGCGGAAGGAGAAATTGTTGAGCGGGTCAGGTGAGTAATTCAAGTATCCGGTTACCCCAATACCGGTGGCAGTGCAGCTGAGAACCGACACATTCTTGCAATGCGCCAGGTTCGGTGCGTTGAACGGAATGAATTGCGGCGAGAACGGCGTGCCGCCTGCGTTGTAGTAGCCGAGGACCGTTGCGTTATTCGCATTGGGTACCTTGTTCTGATGCTCGTCGTAGAATTCCGCGTCCACATGCCAGTGTTCATTGAACTTGTGGTAGTAGGTGAAGCCGTACCATTGCAAATTATTGTAGCCCCACACGCCATTGTTGATCCCGTTCGCGCAGGGTTGAAGATTATCACGCCCGTTATTCCAGCCGACGCGAAGGCAGGCAGTGAATGTGGGGAATTGCGAACCGGGGTCCTTGAGGAAAGTCTTGCCAGGATATAGCGGATTGGGATCTGGGTTATCCACCCTGAGGCCCACATGCCAGGGCGGCGTTTCAGTTCCCACGCTCACGCCAAACTGGAAGAGGATATTCTTGGTGATCGCAGTCGTCGTGACAATGCCGGTATTGGTGTAATTGTCCACCGCATAGGTAAGCGAGTGTGTATACATATAGTTGTTCGGGGCAAGCTGAGCCTCGATATCGGGCAGCGAGATGTAACGGCCGACCCGTATCATCATGCCATGGAAAATTTGCGGGATATACAGCTCACCATACACCATCGGGAAGTCGTAGCCATTCTGGTTGTTATGCTTGAGCAGCTGATAGCTGTAGACGCCGTAGGCCGTGGTATAGCGGTAGTTCTCGCCATAGATCGCCGAGAGACGCATGCCCCAGTCGATATGATCGGTCTGTACTGTATCCGGAAACCGGTCGAGATATATAACCGCCTGGTCGAGTTGTGCCGTATTCGGGGTGTAGGCGTAAGCGATCGGCGCGTTGCCGGCCGGCCGCTGCGTGTTGCTGCTGACGTTGAAGCCAGGGTCGAGCCAGCCATAGATTTGAAAGTGATTCTCGGTGAGGAACTGGCCGAACGAAGTATTGGCGATCGCCACCATCAGTGGACTATCGATCGAGCCCGGTCGCGTCACGCCGATTGCCGTCGAGCCGCCATAGGGCCATTCGGTAAATGGCATAGGGGGCGTGGTTTGCGGCGTCGCTGGCCAGTCCGCAATGCGGCTTGGTGGGGCATTGGGGTCGGAAGGGGCGGAGGAATGACCCATTTCCAGGCTATAATAATTCAGCAGCCGCTCGCCCACGCTAGTGCCGAGATAGGTGTCGAGGCAGGAATAATTTGTGTATGGATCTGGGTTTTTTGAGCAATCCACTTTGGGCGGCGCCGCCGGCGGTGCGGCTGGGACCGGCGCCAGCGAAGTTGCACTTTGTGCGTGTGCGGCAACGGCGCCGAGAGCCACGGCAAGGCCGGCAGCGCACGATACTGATCTGAGCATCTATCCCCCTGACAGAGTTTGGCTGCGCGCGCGGTATGCCCGCGCGTCGCCACAAGACAGATGCCTAACAGGCATTGAAATAAAAATTCCATGTGAGATTTGCGGTTGTGCGGTGCCGGAGAGCGCCGCAATGCGGAATCTTGCGGCAATCGATGCCGGATAAATATGCAACGAACCGAGTGCGAAAGGGTTGGATTTCGCGCGTTCATTAGGTGAAATTGTGGCCTGAAGCCGATAGGCGCTGACTTGAGAATGCCCGCTTGGTGGAAGGACGCTGTGAAGGGAAGTGGCGTGGGTGGACTTCGTCCAATTTGTGATGCGTGGCACCGACGAAAACTGTAGGGATCCGGATGGCTGGATCGTCGTTCGCCGATTTTGGAAGTGCGACCAAAGCCGCGCGCGCATACCCCTTCGACGAAATATCGGATCGACTGCGTAGCCCAGTTCGACCAGATCGATGTCCTTCACACTCGACGGTCTAAATCGCGACCCTTACCCCAATCTCCACCACCCGGTCGCTTGGGATCCGGAAGAACTCCGTGGCTGGCACTGCATTGCGGGCCATCAGCAAAAAGAGCCACAGGCGCCACATCGAGAGTTTTGGCGCCATGGCGCGCACCAGAACCTCGCGGCCGAGAAAATAACTTACCTGCATCGGGTCGTAATTGACGCCGCGGGATTTAAGATCTTCCAGGGCCCGAGGCACGTTCGGGCTTTCCATAAAGCCGTAGCGCAGAAATACGCGGTGGATGCCTGGTGCAAGTTCAATCACTTCGGTGCGGCGCTCGGGGCCGGCTTCCGGCTCGTCGAGCGTGGTGACCGTAACAAATAGCACTTTTTCATGCAGCACCTTGTTGTGCTTCAAATTGTGTAGCAGGGCCGCCGGCACATAGTCGGGGTTGCCGGTGAGGAATACCGCCATGCCGGGCACACGCACGGTGCGCGATTGCGGCAGGCGGGAGAGGAAGGAGTTCAGCGGCAAACTGTCCTGCTTCCAGCGGGCGAACATCAGGTCGCGGCCCTGCTTCCAGGTGGTCATCATCCCCATCAGGAACAGCCCGATCGCCAGCGGCACCCAGCCGCCCTCCACCACCTTCAGCGCGTTGGAGGCGAAGAACACCAGGTCGATCGCGAAAAAACTGCCCCAGACGGCGAGCGCCAAAGGCCGCGACCAACCGAATTGCCGCCGGAATACGATCATCGCCAGCACGCAGGTGCACAGAAAAGTGCCGGTGACGGCGATGCCGTAGGCGGAGGCCAACGCATCGCTGCTCCGAAAAGTCAGCACGAGCAGCAACACCCCCACGCAAAGTGCGGTATTAACCTGGGGCACATAGATCTGCCCCTCCTCGGTGATGCTGGTGTGCCGCACGGTGAGGCGCGGCACGAAACCGAGCTGCATGCATTGCCGGGCGATCGAATAGGCGCCGGAAATCAGCGCCTGGCTCGCAATCACCGTGGCCGCCATCGCCAGCCCCACCATCGGCAGGCGTAGCCAATGCGGGCCCAGCAGAAAGAACGGATTGGCCGCTGCATCCGGATTGGCGATCACCAATGCCCCTTGCCCAAAGTAATTCAGCACCAAGCAGGGCAGCACAAAAAATAGCCAGGCCACGCGAATCGGCCGGGCGCCAAAATGCCCCATATCGGCGTAGAGCGCCTCCGCCCCGGTGACCGACAGCACCACGGCACCCAGCGCCACGAAAGCGAGCCAGCCGTGGTGGATGCAGAAAACCACCCCGTGCTGCGGCATCATCGCCTGCAGCACGAACGGCACCTTGGCAATCTCCACCGCGCCGAGCACACCGATCGTCGCGAACCACACCGCCATGATGGGGCCGAAAATCTTTCCCACCGCGCCGGTGCCGCGCGACTGGAAGGCGAACAGCCCCAATATGATGATCACCGACGCAGGGATCACCACCTGCTGCGCCTGCGGGATCGTCACCTCCAGACCTTCCACGGCCGACAGCACCGAGACTGCTGGCGTGATCACGCCGTCACCGAACAGCAGGCCGGCGCCCACAATGCCGATCAGCACGACCGCCCGCCGCACCCGCGCATCCGTGGCCACGCGCTGGGCCAGCGCCATCAGCGCCAGGATACCGCCCTCGCCTCGGTTGTCCGCCCGCATCACCAGCAGCACGTATTTGAAGGTTACGATTAGGATCAGCGACCAGAAGATCAGCGACAGGCAGCCGATCACCTCCCAATTCGTTGCCGGGCGGGGTTTGAACAGGTCGAGCGTGGCCTTGAACGCGTAAAGCGGGCTGGTGCCGATATCGCCGTAGACGATGCCCAGTACGCCAATCAGGGCACCTAGTCTGGGGATGCCACGCTGGAGTTTGACGGCATCGCCATGGGTCAGCTGGGTCATTGGGTCGGCGCTCGGCAAAATGCCGCGCTGCACTACGCTCCGGGCCCGCAAAAGGGAAGCACAAGCCTATCCGGGCGCTTGAGCCGCCGGCGGCCGGCCACCAAAGATGGCCGTGCCGACCCGGACATGTGTGGCGCCGAGCCCGATGGCCACTTCGAAATCACCCGACATGCCCATTGAAAGCACGGGCAGGCCATGCCGGCGCCGCATGTCCGCCAGGGCTTCAAAATAGGGTGCCGGCGCCGCCTCCGCGGGAGGGATGCACATCAAGCCGAGCAGCTTGTCGTTGAACCGTTTACGGCAGGCTTCGATAAAAATATCTGCCTCCGCGCTGGTAACCCCGCCTTTCTGCGGTTCGTCGCCGATATTCACCTGCACCAGCAGGCCTGGCAGCCGCCCCAGTTTTTGGGCCGCCACTTCGATCGCATTGGCTAGGCGCGGCCGGTCTAGGCTTTCGATCAAGTCGGCCAGCCGCACTGCCTCCTCGGCCTTGTTGGTCTGCAGCGCCCCGATCAGGTGCAGACGCAGCCCTGGATTGACTTCACGAAGGGAGGGGAATTTGCCGGCGGCCTCCTGCACCCGGTTTTCGCCAAAACAGAGCTGCCCTGCCGCAATGGCTGCCGCCACGGCCTCCGCAGGGTGGGTTTTCGACACGGCCACTAACGTTACCTCTTTGGGATCGCGCCCGGCGGCATGAGCCGCCGCGGCAATGCGGGCACGTACGGCGTCGAGGGCAGTGCTGATTGGGTCGGCCATGGTGAGAGGCTGGTGGCGTAGGCACGCATGGTCAAGCCATGGCCCTGGCGGGCTGCCCCTGGCCTTGTCTTAAACCTGCCGCTACAGAGGCGCTCCGCCGTTCAAACTGTGCCAGGACAATATGCCCTTCCATCCGCTTCGCGCCGCGTTTCTTGTGCTGCCCCTAGCCTTGGCGGCGTGTGGCGGCGGCAACGGGTCGTCGGAAAAGCCGGTCGCCGGCGCAGGCTATGCCGACCCCAGCCTGCCGCCACCGATTGTCCCCGCCGGCGGCAAGGTGAACAAGCAGCAGGAGGCCGATGCTGGGCTCGCGGTGAACAAGTATCTTTGGCGCGCGGCACTCGAGACCTTCCAGTTCATGCCGCTGCTATCGGAAGACCCTTTCGGCGGCGTCATCGTGACCGACTGGTATGCCCCAAATCCAACCGGCGACGAGCGATTCAAAGCCACCGTGTATGTGCTCGGCCGCGAGCTGCGCTCGGATGGGGTGAAAGTCGCCCTGTTCCGCCAGGTGCATGAGGCAGGCGCCTGGGCCGACGCGCCGGTGAACCCCGCCACTGCGACCGATATCGAAAACAAGGTGTTGGCACGCGCCCGCGAGCTGCGCGCCCAGGCAAGCTAAGCGCCCAGACAAGCTGAGCGCGCAGAGACTGTCACAGTTGGATGGAAAGGCTGGGGGCTTTGCCCCCCGACCCCCACCCGGGCGAAGCCCTTAGGCCCAAGCGGGGTAGCCACCAGAGCGCCACCGTTTCATGCGCCGATGGCGTCAGGCAGAGCCCCTGGCCTTCCTTCCAAACGCGCTGGTAATCTGCACACCATGAATGAAGCTTCAGTGCCGAGCCCCTATGATTTTGCCAGCGCCGAGCCGGCATGGCAGCGCGCCTGGGAGGAGGCCGGATGTTTTAACGCATCCGATCTCCCTCTGGGCGATCGGCCCAAATACTACGTGCTCGAGATGTTTCCTTATCCGAGCGGCAAGATCCATATGGGCCATGTGCGCAACTACACGCTCGGCGATGTGGTGGCGCGGTTCAAGCGGGCCCGCGGCTATCAGGTGCTGCACCCCATGGGGTGGGATGCGTTCGGGCTGCCGGCGGAGAACGCCGCGCGTGAGCGGAATGTGCATCCAGGGGTATGGACACGCGGCAACATCGCGGCGATGCGGGCCGAGCTGCGGCGCATGGGCCTCGCGATCGACTGGTCCCGCGAATTCGCGACCTGCGACCCGGAATATTACGGACAGCAACAGCGTCTGTTCATCGCGTTCTGGAAAGCCAGGCTGCTAGATCGCCGCCTTTCCGGCGTGAACTGGGATCCGGTGGACAACACCGTGCTCGCCAACGAGCAGGTGATCGATGGCCGCGGCTGGCGCTCCGGCGCGCTGGTTGAACAGAAGAAATTGTCGCAATGGTTCTTCAAGATCACCCAGTTTGCGCCCGAGCTTCTGGGGGCGCTGGACGGGCTGGATCGTTGGCCGGATCGCGTGCGCACCATGCAGGCCAAATGGATCGGCCGCAGCGAGGGCGCACGCATCCGGTTCGCGCTGGCGCAGCCGGCTGATGGCATCGATGGGATCGAGGTGTTCACCACAAGGCCGGATACGCTGTTCGGCATGTCGTTCCTGGCGATTGCGGCGGAGCATCCGCTCTCGCTTGCGTTGGCTGCGCACGATCCGGCTGCAGCCGCGTTCGTGGCCGAGTGCCGCGGCATGGGCACCAGTGAGGTGGCACTGGAAACGGCGGAAAAGCGTGGCTACCGCACCGGCTACTACGTGCGCCACCCGTTTATGACGGACAAGGTGTTCCCTGTCTGGATAGCGAATTTCGTCCTGACCGAGTATGGCACCGGCGCGCTTTTCGGCTGCCCGGCGCATGACCAGCGTGACCTGGATTTTGCCCGCGCCTATGCGCTGGAAGTGGTGCCGGTGGTGGTGCCCGAAGGTGAAGATCTCGCCACGTTCACGATCACCGACCGCCCCTATCTGGGGCCGGGCCGCGTCGCGAATTCAGGATTTCTCGATGGTCTCACTACCCAGGAGGCGAAAGCGGCGGCTATCGCGGCGCTCGAGAGGGTGGGCGCTGGCGCCGGCGTGGTGAATTGGCGCCTCCGCGATTGGGGCGTGAGTCGCCAGCGCTACTGGGGCTGCCCAATCCCGATGATCCACTGTGCCGCCTGCGGCGTGGTGCCGGTGCCGGACGACCAGTTGCCGGTGGTGCTGCCCGAGGATGTGAGTTTCGACCGGCCGGGCAATCCGCTCGATCACCACCCAAGCTGGAAGCATGTGGCTTGCCCGGCCTGCGGTGCACCCGCGCAGCGCGAAACCGATACCTGCGACACGTTTGTCGACAGCTCCTGGTATTTTGCCCGTTTTTGCAGCCCGCATGCGGAGGCGCCGGTGGCGCGTGACGCGGTCGATGCCTGGTTGCCGGTGGATCAATATATTGGCGGGATCGAGCATGCGATCCTGCACCTGCTCTACGCCCGGTTTTTCACCCGCGCGATGCAGGCCACGGGCTATGTATCCGCCGCCGAGCCGTTCGCCGGCCTGTTCACCCAGGGGATGGTGAACCACGAAAGCTATCGCGACGCACAGGGGCGCTGGCTGTATCCCACCGAAATCGAAACGCGCGATGGCCATGTCGTGTCCCGCGAAACCGGCGAGCCGGTGGTGGTGGGCCGGGTCGAGGCGATGTCCAAATCTAAGCGCAACACCGTCGATCCCGGCGCGATCATCGATCGCTACGGCGCCGATACCGCGCGCTGGTTCATCCTCTCCGACAATCCGCCCGACCGCGACATGGAATGGACGGAGCATGGGGTGGTGGGTGCCTTCCGTTTCGTGCAGCGCCTGTATCGCCTGGCCGAGGGTAGCCTTGCCGATCCCGGCAGCCGGCCGGCAGTGTATTCCGCCGAGGCAAAAACCTTGCGCCGCGCCACGCATGGCACGATCGCGGCCGTGACCGAGGCGCTGGAGAATTTCACCTTCAACGTGGCTGTCGCCCGCATCTACGAACTGGCCGGCGCCATCGCGGAGGCTGACCGAGCGGAGCCTGGCGAGGGGATGGCGAATGCCCGGCGCGAGGCGGTGGAGATCGCAACCCGGCTGATCGCGCCGATGATGCCGCATCTGGCCGAGGAATTGTTCGCGCGCCTGGGTGGGGAGGGCCTGCTCGCTGAACAACCTTGGCCGGAGGCCGAGCCGGCGTTGCTTGTGGCGGAGTCGGTGACGATCGCCGTGCAGGTGATGGGCAAGTTGCGGGCGACCATCGAGATGCTGCCCGGAGCGGCAGAAGCCGAAGTGATCGCGGCTGCCGAGGCCGAGCCGAATGTCGCGCGGCAGCTGAAGGGCAAGCGAATCGTCAAGCGCGTTCATGTGCCGGACAAGATCGTGAATTTCGTGCTCGCGAAATGATCGGCCGCCGGGGATTTCTGGCCGCCAGCAGTTTCGGCGCAGCCGCCCTTGCCGGGGGCTGCGGGTTTCATCCGATCTATGGGCGTGGCTCGGCGGCGCGCATGGCGCTGCCGGCTGTGTATGTGAACCTGATCGCCAACCGAAATGGCCAGTTGCTGCGGCAGGAGTTGCAGGCGAGGCTAGAATTCACCGACGATGCGGTCGCCAAGCGCTTCACCCTCAGTGTCGCCTATAGTCAGGTTGGTCAGATCGTTGGCGTGCAGTCGGATAATTCCGTGACCCGCTTGCGCAGCGTTGGCATCGCCACCTGGACCTTGCTGCCGGTCGATAACGCCACCAAAAAACTGGCGGGCGGTGTCGTGCGCAGCGTCGATGGATATAACATCGTCGATGAGCAGTTTTTTTATCAGGCCCTCTCTGAGGAGGCGGTGGAGCGCCGGTTGGCGACGGCGCTGGCCGACCAGATCGTGATCGGCCTCAGCGTCTATTTTGACAAGCACCCCGACAAAGCCTGAGCCCGGTGAAGCTGGATGCCAGACAGGTGGCGGGTTTCCTGCGCGACCCGGGGCCGTGCCGGCTCGTGCTGCTGCACGGCGAGGATGAAGGCCTGATCCGCGAGCGCGCGCAGGGGCTGACCCGGCTTGTCGCGGGTGCCTTGAACGATCCGTTCCGAGTAGTTGAGCTCGATCGTGATGCCTGGCCGCAGATCGCCGGCGAAATGGCGGCGCTGTCGATGATCGGTGGCAGGCGGGTTGTCCGGGTGGGCGGTGTTGCGGAGGCAGTGTTGCCCCATGTGGCGCTGGCGATGAAGGGGCCGGGCACGGCGCTGCTGATCCTGGAGGCGCCTGGCCTCGGCAAGGGCAAGCTGCGGAGTTTTGCCGAGCAGGTACCGGATGCCGCCTCGATCGCCTGCTACCCGGAAGAAGGGCGCGCGCTGCTCGAACTGATCCGCGGGATTTTTGGTGAGTTGGGCGCATCCGCGGACGACGATGCGGTGGCTTGGCTCGGCGAGGCGCTGGGCGGCGACCGGTCGGTCGTGCGCGGCGAGGTGGAGAAGCTGGCCCTGCTTTGTGGTCCGGGCGGGCGGGTGGATCTTGCGATGGCGCGTGACGCGACCGGCGAGGCCGCCGGCCGCATGGGCGATGATGGCCTGCTGAGCGCGATGCAGGGCGATATGCCGGGCAGCGACGCGGCGATCGAGGCGGCCATCGCCGATGGCATGAATGGCATTGGGCTTTTGCGGATTGCCCTTATGCAGCTGCAAAAAATGCATCTGGCGCGGCTGCGCATGGAGCACGGCGCCTCCGTCAGCGAGGCGGTGCGTGCCATGCGACCGCCGGTTTTTGGCTCTGCCGTTTCGGCGATGACAACGGCCCTGTCTCTCTGGCCGGGCGATCTTTTGTTGCGTGCTATCGAGGAAGCCCGGCAGACCGAGTTGGCCTGCAAGCAAACCGGCAGCCGCCCCGACCTGCTTGCCCGTCGCTACATTGCGTGGCTCGCGCGGCAAGCCGCGGCTCGTAAGCTTAGGCGAGGCTGAGTCGTGCTCTTTTCTTCAAACGGCTACCATTCAACCGGTTGCCCGCCTATTTCAGGGCCGTTTCGGCGGCCCAGGCCAGTCCGACACACAGGGCCACGGCGAGCAGGCCGGCGACGGCGTCAACCGAGCGGGCCACGCCCTGGGCGAGGGCGGGCGCCAGGGCCCAGACCAGGAGCGGGGTGAGGCAAGCGGCGTCGATCGGGGTGAAGCGCCCATGCTCGGTGGTGACGATGGTGGCGCCCGCCGCAACCACGATCGCGGGCGCCAAGGCGGCGCCCGCTTCCGCGCGGCCGAGCAGCGCCAGCGCAGCGCAGGCCGGCAGGAGGGCTGCGCGCTGATAATGGGGCGGTGCGCAAGTAACCCACAGGCCGCCGGCGAGGCCGATGGCGGCGGCTATGCTTGCCCAGCCAGGGTCACCGCGCGCGAGCCGGCGGGCCAGTGGCAATGCCGCCAGAAATCCCAAAAATGCCGGCATGCCGTTGACCAGGCCTGGCCCTGTCAATGGCGCCCCGCGCACCCACCAGCCGGCGAGCGCTGCCGTCGCCGGAAGCAGCCACCAGCCCGGTGCTGCTCTTGCCCGCTGGCGAAAGACCGCGTCGATCATCAGGATCGCCGCCAGCCCTGGCAGCCGCGCGCCGGCCGGCGGTGCGAATCCGGTCAGCAACGCGAAATACTGCGTGGTCCATCCCGCCAGAACGGAGATGGCAGCGACCATCGCCGCCGATCTGCCCGCGAACCGCACGCCGAAAGCGACCGCCAGCGCCACACCAAGCGGACGCCAGTGGGGCATCAGCGCCAGGTGGGTGGCATGTGCCAGGAGAGCGTGCATCTATAGCCCATGCTGGCGGGCCCGCGAGTCCGTCAATCCGGCCCCCGCCAACAGATCATGCGTCTAGAACAAGGTGCAGACCCCAGTGACCCTCTCCGCCCCCAAAAAACCGGCAGCGCCGAATCGGGGTTTGGGCATGACGGAAGGGCCAGTGGGTCCCCTGCTGTTCCGCCTGACCCTGCCGCTCGCCTGGGGCATCCTGGCGGTACTGGGCTATCGGCTGGCGGAGGCCTGGTTTGTCGGGGCGCTCGGTCCCCTGGCGCTGGCCGCGATCAGTTTTGCGTTTCCGGTGACCATGGTGGTGCTGAGCCTCTCGATCGGGCTTGGCGCCGGCACCTCCTCGGTGATTGCCCGCGCGCTGGGTGCCTGCGAGCCGGGCGTGCCGCGTCTCGTCGCTGATGCGCTGATCCTGACGTTTCTGCTGGCGGCGGTGTGCGCGGTGATTGGGGTGGCCGAGGCGCGGCCGCTGGCACGCCTACTGGGCGCCGGGCCGAACCTGGTGCCGGCCATCGCCGCCTATCTGCGGGTGTGGTTCCCGACCGCCATCCTGATCCTGATGCCGCAGGTTGGTCTGAGTGCGGCCCGCGCGGCCGGCGACTCGACATTCCAGGGTGTCGCGATGATCGCCTCCACGCTGCTGAACCTGGCCTTCGTGCCGTTCGCGATTTCCGGCGCCTTCGGCTATCCCGGTTTCGGCCTGGTGGGCGCGCCGATCGCGACCGCGCTGGCCTGGCTGCCGCTGTTTTTTGCCACTCTGTGGCGCTTGCGGCGCCTAAAAATCCTGTCGTTCGAGCAGCTGCGCCTCGACGAATTCTTGAGCTCGTCGCGCCGCATCCTGCGGGTGGGTGTGCCTGCTGCCGCGACCAACACGGTGATCCCGGTTTCCGCGGGGATCATCACAGCACTGCTAGCGCCTTACGGGCATGACGTGGTGGCGGGATTCGGTCTTGGCTCGCGTGTGGAATCGGTGGCGATGGTGCCGTTCTTCGCGCTCTCTGCGGTGATGAATCCGTTCGCTGGCCAGAATTTGGGGGCCTGCCGGATCGAGCGGGTGCGCGAGGCAATGCGGGTGACATCGATTTTTTGCGGCGCCCTGGGCTTGGCGCTGGCGATCGCCCTCTATGCCGGGCGGTACTGGATCGCCAGCCGCTTCACCTCGGATGGGTCGGTCATCGCCGCCGCCGTGATGTATCTGGCCCTGGTGCCGATGAGCTATGGGCCGGCCGGGGTGATTGCCATCGCCAACGCGGCGTTCAATGGGCTGAACCGGCCGTTTTCCGCGGTGATCGTATCGGTGGCACGCACGCTGCTGGTGAATGTGCCGGTGGCCTGGATCGGCGGGAGGATTTTTGGCGTGCCCGGGATTTTTCTCGGCATTTGCGTGTCCAACCTTCTGGTGGGGGTAGCGTCGGGTTTGTGGGTCTTGTCCGTCACCGCGCCGGTCAGGAAATTGGAACCATGTTCCGCATTGTGATCGTGGGCGGCGGCTTCTGCGGCGCCGCCTGTGCCCTGCACCTGCTCCGTGATCATCCGGGCCTTGCCGCCGATCTCACGATTGTCGAGCCACGCGAAATACTGGGGGCTGGCCTGGCGTATTCGACGCCGGCCCGCGAGCACCGTACGAACGTCGCGGCGGCGCGTATGTCGGTATTCCCTGAGGCCCCGCTGCATTTCGATGCCTGGGCGCGCGCGCAGGGTGTGCCCGAAATCGACCCCGCGAGCGAAATGCCGGATGGGCGACTCTATCCGAGCCGCGCCGTGTTTGGCCGCTACGTGCAGGCCATGCTGCGCGCGGCGACCGCGGCGAACCCGGCTGTCACGGTCCGCCACTTGCGCCAGACGGCCAGTGCCGTCGTGCCGGAAGGCGTCGGCTTTCTGGTTTCGGCTGGCGACGGCGAGCCCGCTATGGCGGATGCAATTGTGCTTGCCGTCAGCCACACGGCGCCTGATCTGCCAGCACCCTTACGCGCCACCACGCGCGTGGTGGCGAACCCCTGGGACATCGCGGCACTTGGCGGGCTGCCCCAGGAGGCGCGGGTGCTGATCGTCGGCACGGGCCTGACCGCTTGCGACGTGATGGCGACGCTGCTGGCCCGTTGCCATCGTGGCCCCATCACCGCCCTCTCGCGCCATGGCCTGCTGCCGCGCCCGCGCACTCTATTGCCGGTGGAGGCTGAAGGCGATTTCGCGACCAGCGCGGAGCACACGGCGCTCGGTTTGCTACGTCGCATCCGGCGCGCGGTCGCGGTGGCACAAGAAGCCGGGCGGCCCTGGGAGAATATCGTCGATGCGCTCCGCCAGCAGGCTTCTATTGCCTGGGGCACCCTCGACTGGGCCGAGCGGCGGCGCATGCTGCGCCACTTGCGTGTTTTTTGGGATGTGCATCGCTTTCAGTCCGCACCGCAGATCGATGAGACAATTCGTGCGGCGCGCGCAGCGGGGAGGCTCACTGTGCGCGCCGCCTCGATCGTCTCGGCTGAGGATGGGCTGTCGGGCACAGAGGTGCGTATCCGCCCACGCGGCGCCGGCGACCTTGAAACGCTGTATGTGGACAAGCTGATCAACTGTACTGGGCCGGGCCATCGGTCGGTCGTCGGCACGCACCCGGTGCTGCGGGGTTTGGCGGAAGCGGGCGGCTTGCAGGCGGATCCGGCCGACCTTGGCATTTTAGTCGACGGCCAGGGGCGGGTGGTGCGACAGAATGGGGCCGCGTGGAAAAACCTGTTTGTTGCCGGCCCGCTCGCACGCGGCACGTTTGGTGAATTGATGGGGCTGCCGCAGGTGAATTTGCAGCCGCGCGCGGTAGCAGCGGAACTTGCGAGCCTGGCACGGGCCCAGTGCGCGCCGGCGGCATGATCACCGCACGCGCGCGTCTGGCCGGGGTGATCGGCTGGCCGGTCAGCCATTCGCGCTCGCCGTGCCTGCATAATTTCTGGTTGCGGCGCCATGGCATCGATGGCGCCTACGTGCCTCTTGCCGTCCGGCCCGATGATTTATCTGTGGCGGCTCGGGGCTTGCGCGCGGCCGGGTTTGCGGGGGCCAATGTCACTCTTCCGCACAAGGAGGCGGCATTCGCACTTTGCGATGCGGTAGATGATAGCGCGCGCCGCGCGGGGGCGGTGAACACGCTGGTTTTTGACCAGGCCGGGATCAGCGGCAGTAATACAGACGGCTATGGTTTCATGGCTAATCTTCTGGCGTACGGCGTCGCCTCGCCGCGTGTCGCCCTGCTGCTCGGCGCAGGCGGGGCCGCACGGGCGATCGCAGCATCGCTGCTGGAGGCCGGCACCGATGTTACCATCACGAACCGTTCGCCAGGCCGTGCCGAGGCACTCAAAACGGCATTGCCTGGCCTAAAAGTTTTGCCCTGGGCGATGCGCAGCGACGCCGTTGCCGACTACGATCTAGTCGTGAACACCACCTCGCTCGGTATGCAGGGGCAAGCTGTGCTGGAGATGGATCTGCGGGCGGCGGGGCCATCCCTGGCCGTAGCCGATATCGTCTATGCGCCGGCCGAAACGCCGCTTCTCGCCGAGGCGCGCGCCCGGGGCCTACAAACGGTGCCTGGCCTGGGCATGCTGCTGCACCAGGCGGTGCCGGGCTTTACGGCCTGGTTCGGCATTCGCCCCGTGGTGGATGCGGAGGTGGTTGCCGCCGTTACCGCAGGCGCATGAAAATCCTGGGGCTGACCGGCGGTATCGGCATGGGCAAGTCTACCGCCGCGCGCGCCCTGCGCCGCGCGCGGATCCCGGTATTCGATGCCGACGCGACCGTGCATCGGCTGCAGGCGCCCGGCGGTCGCGCCCTGCCGCGAATCGCGGCGGCTTTTCCCGGCACTGTGCAGGATGGCGTGCTGGACCGCGCCGCCCTGCGAACCATCGTTCTGGATGACCGCGCGCGCCTTCTGCAGTTGGAGGCGATCCTCCATCCGCTGGTGCGCGCGGATCAAAATTTTTTTTTGGCGCGCGCGCGGGGGGCCGGGCGTCGGCTAGCGGTTCTGGACATTCCGTTGCTGTTCGAAACCGGCGGCGACAAACATGTCGATTACATCATGGTTGTTTCCGCCCCGCGTGCGATCCAGGTGGCGCGCGTGCGCCGGCGCGGCATGTGCGACCCCGATATTAAGCGCATCATTGCTTTGCAAACGCCAGATACCGTCAAGCGCAAGAAGGCCGATGTGGTGATACGCACCGGATTGTCGCGCTTTCATGCCGTGAAGCATATAAGGCGTTGGTTGGCGAGAGTGAGGTAATACCAACCGTCCTAATGCCTGACTCGGTGGGGATTCCCAAAGGGCGCCGATTTTGATTCCCTGTTGTTGCGGCCGATTCGCGGCGTTGGGGGCTCAGTATGGCGATAGCGATCACCCGGT
>Ga0116226_10000082_pt1 | contig 65903 bp, 65 predicted proteins | sample S1TSphfallax_FD_89692 | JGI IMG/M metagenome (GOLD analysis project Ga0116226, IMG submission 89692) | Host-associated microbial communities from peat moss isolated from Minnesota, USA - S1T2_Fa - Sphagnum fallax MG | ecosystem: Host-associated > Plants > Peat moss > Unclassified | place: USA... | reverse complement strand
TCCCCAAAAAACCAAAAAACAAAAAACAAATCCAAAATGATACTCAATTTCCACTAGTTTCCAACGGGTTCCCACCATTGTGGGGGGGGGGGGGGGGGGGGGGGGGGGGGGCGGGGCTGGCTGCTCATCGGCGGGCATCGGGATGGATGGCGTTTCTTGCGCGGGCGCCAAGGCTGGCTGGGGCAGAGCGTCCGGATCGAGTTTCGGCAGGCCGAGCGCCTCGCGCGCGGTGTTCATGCGCAGGGCGGCTGCCTGCGCGTCGATGGAGGGGGGTGCGCGCTTCGTATGTTCCCGGCCGATTAGGTAGCCTTGCAGACCGCCGAGGCCAATCCCCAGCACCAGGATCGCGATCCGCACCGAGGGAACCACCCAGGGGCGGCCCTTCGTGCTCTCCTGGGGCGGGCGAAGGCGGCAGCCGCATTCCGGGCAGACGAAGGGTTTGCCGATAGGCACGCTCACCCGCACGCGCTGCGTGCCGATCGAGCAGTAATCGAGGTTCGTGCATCGGCCGGGTGTCGTGTCGTGCGCATCGGGCCGTCGGAGGGCCGGCGTTTCAGCCGGGCTCAGCTGCTGCACCGTTTCGGCCACGTCAGGATCGAGGGAATCGCCGGTCATGCTGCGGGCGGTCTACCGCGCCCCGGACGAGTCGGCGACTGCCTCTTGCGGGCCGGCGGTCAACCGGCGGATAAGGCACGGCGATCGCGACAGGTAACGTGCCGAGATGACCGACAAACCGACGATTGATCCACGAGCGTTCAGGGCGGCGCTCGGCGAGTTTGTGACGGGCGTGACCATCATCACCACTTGCGATCAGGCGGGCGCCCCTACGGGGCTGACGGCGAATAGTTTCAATTCCGTGTCGCTCGATCCGCCAATGGTATTGTTCAGCCTTTCTCTGGACAGCACGAGTCTGGATGCCTTCAGGCAGGCGAGCTGGTGGGCGGTGCATATTCTTTCGGCCGACCAGGAGGCGCTATCCAACCAGTTTGCCCGGCGGGACGGCGACAAGTTCGAAGGCGTGGCATATACGGCCGGGCCGGGCGGCGTGCCGCTGCTGGAGGGCTTCGCGGCGCGCTTCGTCTGCCGCTCCGCATTTGAGTACGAGGGCGGCGATCACGCGATCTTCCTGGGCGCGGTGCAGCAGTTCGAACAGGCGGGGCGCGCGCCGCTGGTGTATCACAAGGGGCGGTATGGCGGCGTGTTTCCCGCGGGCGCGTCGAAGGGCGACGACACGGCGGGATCGGTCGACAATCTGGCGGAGCATGGCCTGGTTTCGTTCAACGGCCAAACGCCAAAGCTCACGCAGCGCGGCCAGGATTTTGCCGCCGGGCTGGTGGCGATGGCGGAGACCGATTCCGGGTTTTCGCGCCACGAGCGGCTGGCGTTAAAGCATCTGCTTGCACGGTTGATAGGTTAAGAAAGCAGTCCTTCTCTGACGAAAAGGCGGAAGCCGCCCGGCAAGAACCAAAAGACTTTTGTTGCTGGTGCAAGCCGTAAGATGCGGGCGAGGGCCGGCAATATGAAACCTGCGAAGAAACAAAAGTCTTTTGCCTCGTTTCGTCAGAAAAGAAGACTTTTCCTTCCTTTAAGCCGGGTTAAGATCCGTGCGGCCCTTGCGGTCGGACATGAAGCGGTCGAATTCTTCCTTGTCTTTTGCCTGGCGAAGTTTTTCGAGGTATTCAACAAACTCCTTCTGCTCTTCCTCCAGGCGACGAATGGTGTGCTCGCGGTATTCATCGAAGGCGGCGTTGCCGCTGGTGTGCGCGCGGCCGCCACAATTCCAGTAAAAGCCGCGGCCGCGCGCATTGTGCCAGCGGCCGCGCTGCTCCATGCGCCAGCCGCGCGCCCGGCCGCTGAACAGCACGAAGAACAACGCCGCCAGGCCAACCGGCCAGAACAGCGCGAAACCAAGCACGATCAGCGCGATCCAGGCGCCTTTTCCATACTCGTCCAATTTTTCAACGATCGGCACTGCGCGTCTCCCGCGTGAATGTAAAACACATTTACATAGGTGGACCCTGGCGTCGTGGCCGTCAAGCGGGGCCGGCAAGAGAGTGAAGATAGATCAGCAGGCCGGCTTCCAGCAGGTCCTCCGGGGGCATCGGGAGTTTGCGGCGGGCGCCGCTCGGGCCCCCGATGAACAGCGAGGCGACGCCGTGGGCCATCGACCAGATATGCAGGGCGACCATCAGGGAGGGCGGCCGGGGGGGGCCGGGCAGGGTGCGGGTGGCGGCGTCGGCGGCCTCGCGCAGCACCCCAAAAGCGCGTTCGGAGGCGGCGAGCAGGGCCGGCTCGTCCTCTAGCGGGAAGCCGGGTTCGAACATGGCGGCATAAAAAGCCGGTTCCCTGCGGGCAAAGGCGAGATAGGCGCGGGCCCAGCTTTCGATGGCAGCGCGCGGGTTCGGGCGCCCCTTGTCCCAGGCGGCGCGCAACTCGGCCGCGAAACGGTCGAAACCCTGGCGGGCGATGTCGCCGATCAGGGCGTTGCGGTGACTGAAATGGCGGTAGGGGGCGGCGCCGCTGACGCCGACGGCGCGGGCCACCTCGGCGAGTGTGAAGCCGTTGGGGCCGCGCGCGGCGATCATGTCGAGCGCCGCCTCGATTAGCGCCTCGCGTAGATTGCCGTGGTGGTAGCTGCGGCGTTGGTTGCCGGGCCCGAAACTCATGTAGCAAGGCCTAACATATCGGCCCAGCACAACAGCCGCGTCAGGTGCCCAAGCAGTGTCTGCGCCTATGCGGAGGCGCTATGCGGCACGCCTTTTTCGGCCAGGAGCGTTTCGAGCTCGCCAGACTGGAACATTTCGGTGACGATATCGCAGCCGCCGATGAATTCGCCTTTGACATAGAGCTGAGGGACGGTCGGCCAATTGGAGAATTGCTTGATGCCTTCACGCAGCGACGCGTCCTCCAGCACATTGGCGGAGCCGAATTGCACGCCGAGATGGGTAAGGATCTGCACCACGCGGGCGGAAAACCCGCATTGGGGAAAACGCGGATTGCCCTTCATGTAAAGCATCACCGTGTTGTCGGTGATCTCGCGCTCGATGCGGGTGGTGGTGGCGTCGCTCATGTCATGTCTCCTCGTCCGGCACGGATGTTTTTAGCGCCAAGGCGTGAAGGGCGCCGCCCATGCGGCCGCCCAAAGCCTGGAAAACCATCTGGTGTTGCTGGATGCGGCTGCGGCCGCGAAAACTCTCGCTCACGATCTGGGCGGCATAATGATCGCCGTCGCCGGCGAGATCCTCCACGCTCACCCGCGCATCTGGCAAGGCGGCGCGTATCAGTGTCTCGATCTCGGCCGCCGACATCGCCATGATGGGTCCCCAAAAATCTCAGCTCATCCAGGTGCGAAAAAACCGGGTATGCGCATCTTGCAACTCAGCGTGCGATATGGTCACACCCCCCGGCAGTGTCAAATTGCTGCCCTCGGCACGGCCGACCACGGCAATCTCCAGGCCGGCGCCTGCCGCCTCGCGCAGGATTGCTGCCGGGTTTGGCGTGGCGGCCACGTAGCGCGCCTGGTCCTCGCCGAACCACCAGGCATGGGCCGGCAGCCGCGCGGGTGAGGCCACCAGCGTCGCGCCCACGCTCCCCGCCAGCACCATTTCGGCGATCGCGACCAGCAGGCCGCCATCGGAGAGATCGTGGCAGGCGCCGATGCCGCCGCGGGAGATCGCGGCCCGGATGAAATCGCCAGTGCGCCGCTCGGCTTCCAGGTCGACCGGTGGTGGCGGCCCGGCCTCCATGCCCGCGACCTCGCGCAGCCAGAGGGACTGGCCGAGATGGCCGCGCGTCTGCCCGATCAGCACCAGCGTATCGCCCTCGGTGAGCGCGATGCCCATCGCGGTCGCGGCATCTGCCAACACGCCGAGGCCGCCGATGGCGGGTGTCGGCAGGATCGCGACGCCTTCGGTCTCGTTGTAGAGGCTAACATTGCCGCTCACGATCGGGAAATCGAGCGCTCGGCAGGCTTCGCCTATACCGCGCAGGGCGGCGACGAACTGCCCCATGATCTCGGGCCTTTCCGGATTGCCGAAATTGAGGTTGTCGGTGACCGCGAGCGGTCGGGCGCCGACCGCCGTCAGGTTGCGCCAGGCCTCGGCCACCGCCTGCGCGCCGCCCGCCCGCGGGTCGGCGGCGCAGTAGCGGGGGGTGCAATCTGTGGTGAGCGCCAAGCCTAGCCGGTGATCCTCGATACGCAACACGGCGGCATCGGCGGCGCCCGGGCGCTTCACTGTCTGCCCGCCGACCGTGCTGTCGTACTGGTCGGTGACCCAGGCGCGGGAACACAGATCCGGGCAGGCGATCAGGGTGAGCAGGGCGGCCTCTATGCCGACCGGATCGGCGATCTCGCCGAGCGGGGCGGGCGGCTCGGACTCGACATAAGGGCGGTGGTAGCTGGGCGCTTCCTCTGCGAGCGGGTCGAGCGGGATGTCGGCTTCGACGCGGCCCTGGTGCCGCACCACGATCCGGCCGGTATCGGTGAGGTGGCCGATCACCGCAAACTCCAGCTCCCATTTTTCAAAAATTTCGCGCGCCAAATCCTGCCTGTCGGGGCGCAGCACCATCAGCATGCGCTCCTGGCTCTCGGAGAGCATCATCTCGTAGGCGGTCATGCCCGTTTCACGCTGCGGGCAGCAGTCGAGGTCGAGCTCGATCCCGACGCCGCCCTTGCCGGCCATTTCCACGGACGAGCTGGTGAGGCCGGCCGCGCCCATATCCTGGATGGAGACGATGGCGTCGGTCGCCATCAGCTCCAGGCAGGCTTCGATCAGCAGTTTTTCCGTGTAGGGGTCGCCGACCTGCACGGTGGGGCGTTTTGAGCCGGACTCGGCGTCGAACTCGGCCGAGGCCATGGTGGCGCCGTGGATGCCGTCGCGGCCCGTTCGGCTGCCGACGTAAACTACCGGGTTGCCGACGCCGGCGGCGGCACTCAGAAAAATCCGGTCTTTTGGGGCGATGCCCACCGTCATGGCATTGACCAGCGGGTTTCCATCATAGGCAGGGTGAAAATTCACCTCGCCGCCGACGGTGGGCACGCCCACGCAATTGCCGTAGCCGCCGATGCCGCGCACGACGCCATCCACCACCCGTTTGGTGACCGGGTTTTCGGGGCGGCCGAAGCGAAGCGCATTGAGGTTGGCAATCGGCCGCGCGCCCATCGTAAAGACATCGCGCATGATGCCGCCGACGCCGGTGGCCGCCCCCTGATAGGGCTCGATGAAACTCGGGTGGTTGTGGCTCTCCATTTTAAAAATCGCGGCGAGGCCTTCGCCGATATCGACCACGCCGGCATTCTCGCCGGGGCCATGGATGACCCAGGGCGCTTCCGTCGGCAGCTCGCGCAAATGGACGCGGCTCGATTTGTAGCTGCAATGTTCCGACCACATGACCGAAAAGATGCCGAGCTCGGTGAGGCTGGGCGTGCGGCCCATGATGGCGAGCACGCGGGCATATTCTTCGGCGTTCAGGCCAAAAGACTTGGCGAGGCTGGCATCGACGGGGGCACCCATCGGCGTCAGGCCGCCAGCGCTTCGGTGAGGCCGGCAAAGAGCGGCACGCCGTCGGTGCCGCCCATGAGCGGATCGACCAGATCCTCCGGGTGCGGCATCAGCCCCAGCACGCGCAAATTCTCGCTGTAAATGCCTGCAATGGACTTGAGGCTGCCATTCGGGTTGGCATCCGCCGTGGCCTCTCCCTGCGGCGTGACGTAGCGGAAGGCGATGCGCCCGTCGCCCTGCAGCCTTTCGATCGTGGTGGCCTCGGCGAAGTAGTTGCCGTCGCCATGCGCCATCGGCGCCCGGAACACCTGGCTGCGCTGGTAGTGGCGGGTGAAAGCGGTGTCGGCCCGCTCCACGCGCAGATGGCAGTCCCGCGAGATGAAGCGCAGGCTGGCGTTGCGGAGCAGGGCGCCCGGCAGCAGCCCGGCCTCGGTAAGGATTTGGAAGCCGTTGCAGATGCCCAGAATGTGGCCGCCGGCGGCGGCATAGGCCCGGAGCGCCGGCATGATCGGCGACTGCGCGGCCATGGCGCCGCAGCGCAAATAGTCCCCATGGCTGAAGCCGCCGGGAAGCACCACCAGATCGACCTCAGGCAGGGTCGTCTCGCGGTGCCAGAGCATTTTCGGGCGCTGGCCGGTGGCCCGGTGCAGGGCGATGGCGGCGTCGCGCTCGCGGTTGGTGCCGGGGAAAATGACGATGGCCGATTTCAAACTAGGACGACTCCTGCGCGCCGGACGGCTTTTAACACGAAGGTCAGCAAAGGGAGAAAGCGCGTTCTGCGGCGTCAGCAAAGACCAGTTTTCCCACCTAACGCCGCATTGGCGACCTGCTCGCGGCCCATGATGTCCAGCAGAGCCGCGCCGTCCAGAAGGGCGATCAGACGGGGCGCCTGGTCGGGGAGGTCGAGGCGGGCTTCGATCATGGCGAGAAAGCCGTCGGCGATGGCGCCGGCGACCGTGCGATAGGGCTCCTCCCCGCGGGCGGCGAAGGTGACGAGTTCCAGCCAGAGACGCATATACGGGCGCACGGCCGGACCACGCATGATGGCAGCAAATTCCGCCAGCACCACCGGGGCGGGGTGGCGTGGCCCGGGGGGTAGCGCACCCACGAGAACGGCGGCGAGCCGGGCACTGACGGTGCGCAGGGCGGACACCACGATGTCGTCCTTGTCGGCGAAATAATAGAACAACATCCGGTCGCTGGTGCCGGCTGCCTCGGCGAGCGCCCGCACGCTTGATAGGGCCAGCCCGTGCGCCAGCATGTGGTCGGCGACGCGCTCCAACGCGGCCGCCCGGCGGGTATCGCGGACATTCATAGTTTTTTGTAGCGCTCGCTACGGAGTCGCGCTATGTAGCGATTGCTACATAAATTGATGGAGGGTTGTGCAATGCAAGCGGTTCAGTCGGGAACGGTGATGGGCGGCACGACAGTGGCGCGGTTGTGCGCCCTGGGTGTCGGATTGTGGATGGTGGGCGTGGTGTCGGCCCATGTCGGCGCGCCAGTCGGCATGTTTGCCGCAGGCTTTACGGGCGTGCTTCTGGTGGCGACGCTGCCGGTCGCCTGGCTGTGCGTGCGGCTGATCGGAAGACTGCGCGGACAACTCGGTTGGGTGGAGGCAACGGCGCTGGCCAGCATGCCCGCGCTGATACTGGATGGGGTGGCCTTCAGTTGGGCGCCCGGATTTTACAGTGAATGGGCCGGGGAGCAGCGCCGTGCGGCGGCCTGGCTGCTGTGGTTTGTGGGGGTGGCCCTGGCCATCGCGGCGTTCAAGACAGCTCGGGGATCACGGGTGGTTCCCGCAAATCGCCAATTCCAACAGCCTGAAATCGAAGGGTAGCGTTCTGAGGCCTCCATCCCGGTCGGTGACTTTTCTCAAAAAGGAGTGCGCGTGGGCAGCCATCGCCTTGAGCATTTTCCGATCGCGTCGGGTCAGTGCAATCGCTCAGAAAATGCTCTATCTCTCTGTTTTGGCGAGCATTTTTATCCGACGGGTAACCCCGTGCGGTCGGATAATGCTCTGGCGCTAGCGCGTCAGAGGATGCCGGACGCAAGGTTGACCGTCAGCGCGATGATCACGGTGTTGAACAGAAAACCCAGGAGGCCATGGAGCGTGGCGAGGCGCCTGAGTTTGCGAGAGGTGATCTGGACGTCGGACACCTGGAACGTCATGCCGAGGACAACCGAAAAATACAGAAAATCCCAGTAATCGGGGTGCTCTTCGCTGGGAAAGTCGAGCCCGCGGTCGAGTCCGGCTGACGGGATGGTGCGGCTGTAGAATTCATGGGCGTAGCGCAGGGCGAAGATCGCCTGGGTCAGCAGCCACGACACGGCAAGGGTGGCCGCCACCACAAAAATCTTTTCGCCCTTCGCAACCCCGGTCACATCCTTCATGGTGCCGAATTCACCGATGATGGCGGCGAAACTGGCGCTGGCCCCGGCCAGGACGAGGAAGAACAGGGTCCATTCCCCCGATTCCTGGGCGCGCGCATTGGCTTCCATCCGGGCGGGCGGGGCCATGGCGAACAACTGGGCGACCATCAACAGGTAGAAGCAGCCGCCGATATCCCAGGCGGCGATGGCGCGCTGCCGGTCTGGCCAGGGATGCGGCAGCAGATACAGGCTGCCGGCGCCGAGTAGTATGGCCAAAAAGAGGCGGGCATGGCCGGTAAAGAAGCCGCGGATTTTTGGTGGCACCCGCCTCTCCCGAACAAAGCAGGTCGGACACTACGTCCAGCGACCCTCCGAGGGAAGCGGCCGGTCCCGCAAGGTCAGGCGCGGATCAGGCCGTTGAGGGGGCTCGTATCCTGGCTGCCGGGCAGGACGGTGGTCATGCGCGAGGCCGGCAGGCGGAGATGAGCGGTGAGTACGCCCTTGATAATGCCGCGAACATCGGTGGTGGGCGCGAGGTCGCGGTTTTCAAACAGCCTGCCGGCGCCGAGGCCCGGCCAATCGGCCAGGACGCGGCCGCCGGCCACGGCGCCGCCGAGCAGGAAGGCGGCGCCGGCGGTGCCGTGATCGGTGCCCGATGTGCCATTGATGCGGGCGGTGCGGCCGAATTCGGTGACCACCAGGATGGCGGTGCTGGACCAGGCCGACCCTAGGCCCGCCCTCAGCGCGGCCAGGCCACCGTCGAGCAGGGCCAGCTGTTCCTGCAGGCGGCGGACCTGTTGGGCATGGGTGTCCCAGCCGCCGATTTCGAGCACCGCGACGCGAGGGCCAGCCGGCTGGGCAAGCAGGCGGCCGGCAGCGTCGGCGAGCACGGCGAAATCGCGGTCGTGCTTTGGATCGGTGGGCGCACCGCCGAGCGCGGCCAGGGAGGAGCGGCGGCGCCTGACGCCCTCGGCCAGCGCCGGACCGATGACCGGGTCTGCCGCGTTCAGGCTCACCAGGCGGGCCAGCAGATCGTCGTCTGGCTGGCCGAACCGCGCGGGGGCCCAGGCTTCTACGGTGGTGGGCCCGCGCAACAGCAGCGGTGCCGAAAGGCCGACCGCAAGCGCAAGGTCGGTGCCCGCTTGCTGCGGCATCAGGCCTACCGCGCGGTTGAGCCACCCGCTGGAAAGCCGCTCATCGGCGCCGCTCTCCAGAAAATCCTGCGCTTCGAAATGGCTGCGGCTGCGGTAATGGCCGGCGGCCGCATGCAGCACCAGGGCTTCGCCGTCGGCGTATATCGCGTGCAGGTTCGCCAGTGCGGGATGCAGGCCATAAAAGCCGCCAAGATCGAGCGCGCCGCCCGGCTGGCCGGGCGGCGGCAGGGCGAGCGCGCCGCGTAGATCGGCAAAAGCGGGGTCGCCATAGGCGGGCACGGCGGATAGCCCATCCAACGCGCCGCGCAGCAGCACGACCACGAAGCGTTTCTCGGTGACCGGCGCCGCCACGGCCAGCGAGGCCTTTCCCAGGGCGAAGGCTGCCGTGAGGCCGAGCAGGGCGCTGCGGCGCGATACTGCCGTGGCCGGGTTGGGGGTGGGAGGAAGGTTCATTTTGAAGCCAGTGCGTCGTGATTAAGCCAGTGCGTCGTGATTAAGGTTGAAGGCGGGGTGCTGTCGTAGGTGGAGGCCGAATTTGGTGGTTTCCGTCCGGAGCCGCCCACCCCGGCCCGCCCCACAATGGGGAGGAGAAAGAAAGGCGCGTGAATAGAACATTCCGCCTAGCGCCTCATAAATTCGGGGGAGCCCAGCAGCAGGGTCATTGCTTCGCGGCGCGAACCGGCCGACCTGATCTGGTCGGCGGTGTCATGATGGAGCAAGGGGCCGAGAACTGCCTCGCCGACCTGCCCTGCGTCCAGATCGCCGGCGCGGCCGGCGAAGGCGTAGGCGAAGTCGGCGCGGCGCAGGATGGCCTCCGGCCCCGCCCAGTCGGCCGCGCGGTCGGGCCAGCCGATCGGGAACGGGGCCTGAAACGGCGGCTGGCCGAGGCCGGAAATCAGGCCGCCAATGTTCGGCACCTGCTCGGGCTGCTTGCCCAGCGCCCGCAGGCAGGCGATCACGTAATCCTGCGGGGTGCGGAGTTTTGCGCCCGGCACCCAGGCGCCGGGCAGCTCGATCACCGCCAGCGAGACCGCGCGCAGATCGCCCTGCGTGTCGCGCAGCACCGTCTCGATGCGCAGAATGTCGCGCGGCTGCGGATCGTCGGCGACAAAATGGCGCACCAGTTTTTCGGCCAGATGCCGGTAAGTGCAGGGATGGGTGGCGAGCCAGTGCAGGAGGGCCACGCCGCCTGCCTCGCCGGCCGGCCATGTCTGCCCCATCACGTCGATTTCACCTGGCTCGTGCATGGCGGGGCGGAAGCGGAAGCCGAAGGGCGCCTGCTTGGCCTCCACCGACCAGCCGGTGAGGATTCGCGCGAAATTGGTGACGTCGCCCTGGGTATAGCCGCTCGCCGGGGTGACGGTGTGCAGCTCCAGGCACTCCCGGGCCAGGTTTTCGTTCAATCCCTTGTGCCGCCGAAGCCCGGCTATGCTGTCGGGGCCGGCCGACTGCGCCTGGTCGAGATAGGCGAGCATCGCCGGATGGCGCATCACCGCCAGCAGCATGTCGGAAAACCGGCCGTTCACGTTGGGGCGGATGGCCTCGCGCACGAAGGCGCCGGCACACGCGGCGGGCACGAACCCCTTCGCGGTGATGCTGAAATGATTGGTCCAGAACCAGACCAGACGCTCGCGGAACGGGGTGTCGGTGACCAGGGCGTTGCCGAGCAGGGCCTGGATATCCTGGCGGAGGCGCTCGCCGATCAGATGGAATCTTGGGGGCAGGTCGGTGGTGGCGCCTGAGTGCGCCGGCGCCTGGGCTTGGGGCCGGGCATCGAGGCTGCGATTGCTTTCGATCTGGGTCTGCACCAGGGCGAGCGCGTCGGCCGTGCTGGGGGACGTGGGCAAGGCCAGATTGTCTTGGCCGTCGAGTTGGGCGCGCAACCATTGGCGGGGCTCGGCCGGCGGCGTGTCGCCGAGGCGGCAGCCCAGACCGAAGCGGTTCAGCGCAACGAAGCCGGCAATGTCCATCACTGGAACGTAGCGCCCCCCGGCGTTACCCACAGTGACGAAGTGTATGCCCACCCCAACTGGAGGCCATGACACAGGTTTTCGTCCCCACCCGGATGGCGGGGCTTGAGCGGCTGGCGGAATTTACCGGCCGGATGGGCACCCACTATGCCGAGCGCCGCAATACGCAGGCGCCGCCCGGCGAGCACACCTCGGGGCTCTCGCCCTACCTGCGGCGGCGCATGGTTGTGGAAAACGAGGCGGTGCATGCCGCGCGTGCAGCGCACGGCGCCGCCGCCGACAAGTTCGTGCAGGAAGTGTACTGGCGGACCTATTTCAAAGGCTATCTGGAGCTGCGGCCCTCGATCTGGACCGATTATTTGGCGCAGGTCGAGCAGGCGCAGGTGCTGCTGGGCCACGATACCGGGTTGGCCCAACGATACCGGGCGGCGGTGGCGGGGCGCACCGGCATCGACGCCTTCGATGACTGGGCCGGGACGCTCATACGCGACAATTGGCTGCATAACCACGCGCGGATGTGGTTCGCTTCGATCTGGATTTTTACGCTCGGGCTGCCCTGGGTGCTGGGGGCGGATTTTTTCCTGAGGCATCTGGTGGATGGCGATCCGGCCAGCAACACGCTCTCCTGGCGCTGGGTGGCAGGGCTGCACACGCGCGGCAAACACTATGTGGCGACGGCCGAAAATATCAGGCGCTTTACGGATGGGCGTTACCGGCCGACCGGATTGAACGAGCGCCCAGCCCCGTTGACCGAGCTGCCACCGCCTGCGCCGACCGCCTTGGCGGCGGCGTCGCCCCCGCCGGACGGCGAGGTAACCCTGCTGCTGCACCTCGACGACCTGCATCCCGAAACATGGCCCCTGGGCCGCGCCCGGGTGATGTGCGTCTGGCCGCATCTGGTGCACGCCACCGGCACGGCTGAGGCCGTGCAAGCCTTCGACCGGGCGGCCATGGACGAGGCACTGACGCGCGCCGTGGCCTTCTTCGGCTGCAAAATCGAGCCACCCGCCAAAAATCTGCCTCTGGTGACCGCTTGGGCCCCGATCGGTCCAACCGCTGCAAGGCTGCCAGAAGCCGCCCAAGTGCGCAGGCCATGGGACGATCAAAACTGGCCCGCCTGCACGGGCGGCTACCGCCTGCTGCGCGAGCGCATCCCGCCGAGCGGATCGTTTTGAAAACGGGGCGATTCCTGCAGGCATGGCAAAGAGGGCATGCACGCATCGGCCGAACGCAGCGTCTGCATGCCCCCCTTCGCCTCGCCTTCCAAAATAGGGGGTCTGGAGCCCCAGACTCCAGCTTGTCCAGGGGTCTGGGTCCCCAGACCCCAGCGGGTCCAGGGCAGAGCCCCGGCCTTTCTTCCAAATGCGATCGCTAGGGCCTGCTGCGCGTGCCGCTTGCAAAATGCGCGCGCGTGCAGCATGTGCTGGGCTTCATCACCCGGCATTTGGGCGGGCGCAGGGGCAGGGGCTCCGGGGGCGCCCGTTCTGGCATGGAGGCCTTACGTGTCTACGACCGACCTGAACAAGATCCGCAATATCGGCATCACCGCGCATATCGACGCGGGGAAGACCACGACGACCGAGCGTATCCTGTACTACACGGGCGTGTCGCACCGTATCGGCGAGGTGCATGACGGCAACACCACCACCGACTACATGGAGCAGGAGCGTGAGCGTGGCATCACGATCACCTCCGCGGCCGTCACCTGCGAGTGGAAGGACCACCGCATCAACATCATCGACACGCCCGGCCACATCGATTTCAACATCGAGGTGAACCGCAGCTTGCGGGTGCTCGACGGCGCGATCTTCATCATCGAGGGCGTGGCCGGCGTGCAGCCGCAATCCGAGACCAATTGGCGCCTCGCGGATCGTTACAACGTGCCGCGCATCATCTTCATCAACAAGCTCGACCGCACGGGCGCCGATTTCTATCGCGCCTTCGATACGCTGAAGGAGAAGCTCGACATCGTGGCGCTGCCGTTGCAGCTGCCGATCGGCATCGAGGACACGTTCGTGGGTGTGGTCGACCTCGTCGAGATGAAGGCCATCATCTGGGAAGGCGGCGAGCTGGGCGCCAAGTTCCATGACGAGGAGATCCCGGCCGATCTGCGGGAGAAGGCGGCGGAGTATCGCCAGCTTCTGCTGGATACCGCGGTGTCGGTGGATACCACCGCGATGGAGGAGTATTTCGAGAAGGGCGACGTGGATGTCGCCACCTTGAAGAAATGCATCAAGAAGGGTGCGATTTCCGGCGAGTTCCGCCCCGTGTTGTGCGGCACCGCCTTCAAGAACAAGGGCGTGCAGCCGCTGCTCGATGCGGTGCTGGATTATCTGCCGTCACCGGTGGATGTGCCGGGCATCAAGGTGGCCGCCGAGGAAGGCGTGGAAGAGCGCATCGATGACGATCGGCGCGTGATCCCGGCCAACCCGAACGCGCCGTTTGCTGGCCTCGCTTTCAAGATCATCAACGACAAGTATGGCACGTTGACCTTTGTGCGCGTTTACGCGGGCACGCTGAGGCAGGGCGACATGGTGCAGAACACCACGAAAGACCATCGCGAGCGAATCGGCCGGATGTTCCAGATGCACGCCGACAAGCGTCAGGAGATAAAGGAAGTTGTCGCCGGCGACATTGCTGCTTTTGTCGGCCTCAAGGATACCGGAACCGGCGATACGCTGGCGAGCAACGACGATCCGGTGATTCTGGAGCGCATGGCCTTCCCGGTGCCGGTGATCGACATCTCGGTCGAGCCGAAAACCAAGGATGGCGTGGAGAAGATGACTCTCGGCCTGCAGAAGCTGGCCGGCGAGGATCCGAGCCTGCGCCTGAAGACCGACCAGGAGACCGGGCAGACCATCCTCTCCGGCATGGGCGAGCTGCATCTGGAGATCATCATCGACCGGCTGCGGCGCGAATATGGCGTGGATGCGAATGTCGGCGCGCCGCAGGTGGCCTATCGCGAGACGATCAGCAAGCCGCACACCGAAACCTATACGCACAAGAAGCAATCTGGCGGCTCGGGCCAATACGCCGAGGTGAAGATCATCTTCGAGCCGCTCGAGCGGAATGCCGGCATCGAGTTCGAGAACAAGGTGGTCGGCGGTTCGGTGCCGAAGGAGTATATTCCGGCTGTCGAAAAGGGCATCCGCGTGCAGGCCGATACCGGTGTGCTGGCCGGCTTCCCGACGGTGGATTTCCGCTATTCGCTGATCGACGGCAAATATCACGATGTCGACTCGTCGGCGCTGGCCTTCGAAATCGCGGCGAAAGCATGTTTCCGCGAGGGCATGAAGAAGGCCGGCCCGGTGATCCTGGAGCCGATCATGGATGTGGAATGCACCACGCCGCAGGACCATGTCGGCGACGTGGTGGGCGATCTCAACCGCCGCCGCGGCATGATCCAGAATCAGGAAAGCTCAGGCAGCACGGTGATCGTGCGGGCGCATGTGCCATTGAAGGAAATGTTCGGCTATATCTCGCATCTTCGCTCGATGACTAAGGGCCGCGCCTCGTTCACGATGCAGTTCCATCATTACGATCCGGTGCCGCGCAACGTGGCGGACGAGATCATGGCCAAGAGTGCGTGATGGAAGGCGGATTTTTATTCGCCTCGCCCCTCTGAAAGGGCCGCGAGGCGGATAAGACATCCGTCCTACGCCGGGAGGACTTTCTCCGGGGGCAGGGCGCTGGCTTGGACGCTGGCGCGCGCGGACATCATGGCGTGCCAATCCAGCAGCCTTGGGTGGTCCTGCAGGATGGCCTGGCCCTCCGGCGTTTTGTGCAGCATGGCTACGTGCGGCAGCACCGCGATATCCGCGAGCGTAAGTGACTTGCCGGTCAGGAACGGCCCAGCGAGTAACGCATCGATGGCGCCGATCACCGTGCGTGCGCCGGGGATCGCATCGGCCACAGCGGCCTCGTTCACCGGTACGCCGATCCGCGGCGCGATGATCCGGTTAAATGCTATCGGGCTGCAATTGCGGAATAAGTAGTTGTCCACGATGCACAGCAACTGATCCATCCGCGTGGCGCGATGCGGATCGGCCGGGATCAGCGCCGGGTCGGGCTGCTTGCGCTCCAGGTAACGCAGCACCGCATTGGTCTCGTAGAGCGCGAAACCATCATCCTCGACCGCCGGGATTTTGCCGAACGGGTGCCTTGACAGGTAGGGCTCCTGCTTCTGTTCCCCGATTGCGAACGGCGCCCAGGCCCAAGGGAGGTGCTTTTCGTCCAGCGCAATGCGGATGGTCCGCACGAAGGGGCTGCCGAACACGCCGAAGATGGTGAACATTGCGTATACTCCTTGAAAGCATCGAAGTTTGTTGCGGGCAGCGGGATTAATCTATCGCATTGACTGCCATGTAACTTCAATGGGACGGCTTTTTCCCCACCAAGGTTTTTCACTTGACACGCCTGGATGGGGTATGGTGCGTCGACGCATGCTCTTCAGGCGTAATGTTTTACAGCCGGGGCTTTCGGATGTAACTGGCCTTCGGCCGGCTCGCTCGAAGCATGTTTTTGCTCATGCCGCCAAAGGGGAAGCGCTGGCGGCTGGAACGAGTCCCGCATTGACCGGGGTGCGGGCCTTCGCATGTATCTGGGTTGTACTCTGCCATGCGGGGCTCAGTTTTACGCCCGACCGCCCGGCGTGGATGTCGACCTATCTCATCCCCGGTTTTCTGGGCGTCGATCTGTTCTTCATTTTGAGCGGCTTCCTCATAGCCATTGTCCATAAGGACATGTCGCTCGATGTGCGCGACCTCGGTGGCTTCTACTTGAAACGAATTTTCCGCGTGTACCCGCTCGAGATCGGCGTCATGCTGTTCATGCTGGCATATGCCTGGTGGCAACATAAGATTGGCCCCGGTTGGTGCGACTTGCATACGTTTCTGCCGATCCTCCTGATGGTCCAGCCTTACTACGACCAGCCGCCCATCATCGGATGGCTCGCCACCAACTGGTCGGTGGGCATCGAGCTTGGATGCTACCTGGTATTTCCGATTCTCCTGGTTGTCTTGCGCGGCCGCGGCCGCATGATGAACCTGATCTGGCTGTTGCTTTTTCTAGTGCTCGAGGCCCTTGGCAGATTTTATTATTTGGAGAGTTTCTTTGGGCCAGGCGCGGTTTTGCGTGGCTTTGCCGGATTCGGTCTCGGCGCCAGCATGGCATTCGTTGTTCAGTCGGGGCCGCGCCTTCGCGTGCGCACCACGACCACCATTGGCCTCGGATGTGTCGCGGCCATTGGAGGCCTGCTCATGGAACAGGTTCTTTGGCCGATACCGCTTTTCATGGCGGGGCTGATCGCCTCGCTCTCCTACCGCGCCGGCCCCATCGTACGGCTTTTCGAATGGGGGGGCGTGGTTTGGCTGGGGAAGATCTCCTACTCCATCTATCTCATCCACAGCGTATTCATGGGGGAGTGGGGATGGTGGTGGGTCGCGGAGCTGCGTATGCACCTGCCGGACCCGGTGGCTGCCGTGGCGTGGGTTGCAGTGAGCCTCCTGGTCAGTGCGACGTTGTCCGCGTTGACGTATTACGGGATTGAAAGGCCCTTCCGGTGGCTCGGTCAAATCACTGCCAACCGGTTCAGCCGCGCTGTCTGAAGTGCTGGGGGAGCGGGCGGCCCGCCCCTCGGTGCCGGTCGACCCACCCCCGGCCCTGCCGACAAGCGGGAGGGAGAAAATGGCCGCGTGCCTGCCCGCCGGGTCAGCGCTTGACTCGTGCTTTGCGCTGTCGCGCGGCGTTGCTAGACTATATGGCCATACCGCCGGATTCGCCGGCCGCGGGGAAGTTCGAGATGAAGCTCAAGGCCGATCGCGCCACGCTCCTGAAGGCGCTGGCGCATATCCAGAGCGTCGCCGAGAAGCGTAACACCATTCCCATCCTCGCCAACGTGCTGATTGCCGTGCGCGAGGGCGGGCTGGCCTTTACCGCAACCGACATGGAAATCGCGATGGTAGAGGAGGTGGCCGCCACCACCTCGCGCAATGGTGCGACCACCGCGCCGGCCTCCACCATCTACGAGATTGTGCGCAAGCTGCCCGAGGGCGCGGAAGTAGAGCTGGATCATCCGGGCGGCGACGCCCAGCTCGCACTCCGCGCCGGGCGGTTTGCCACCAGCCTGCACGTGCTGCCGGTGGAGGATTTCCCGAGCATGACGGCGGGTCAGCTGCCGCACCGCTTCCATCTGCCGGCGCTGGTGTTGCGCGGCCTGATCGACCGCACGCGGTTCGCGATCAGCACCGAGGAGACGCGTTACTACCTCAATGGCATCTATCTGCACGCCGTGGAGTCCGACGGCCAGCGCATGCTGCGTGCGGTCGCCACCGACGGCCATCGCCTGGCCCGGGTGGAGGAGCCGCTGCCCGAGGGCGCCGAAACCATTCCCGGCGTGATCGTGCCGCGCAAGACGATCGGCGAGCTGCGCAAGCTGCTAGACGAGGCGAGCGGCAGCGTGGAGATCGGCCTTTCCGATACGCGCATCCAGTTCAAGGTCGGCCCGATCACCCTGACCAGCAAGTTGATCGACGGCACGTTCCCTGAATACGACCGGGTGATCCCGCGCGACAACGACAAGGTTTTGCGTGTCGGCAAAAAGGATTTTGCCGATGCGGTCGGCCGCGTTGCCGCGATCAGCAGCGAGCGGTCGCGCCCGGTGAAAATCGCGCTGCAAAAGGATTTGCTAACGCTCTCGGCGTCCAGCCCCGATCAGGGCACCGCGGTGGAGGAGCTGGACGGCGACCGGGTTCAGTATACCGCCTCACCGTTGGAAATCGGTTTTCAGGCGCGGTATCTGAACGACATCACGGATCAGATCACCGACCAGGTGGAATTTCGGTTCGCGGACGGCTCGGCGCCGACGATCGTGCGGGATGCATCTGATGAATCGGCTTTGTATGTGCTGATGCCGATGCGGGTTTAGACTCGGCTCGTATCGCGGCAGAGCGATTTGGGGCGTTTGCCGATAATTGGCCAACCGCATCGCCCAAGCACGATGCGGGCTAGGTCAGTTCATCGGTTTTTATAAATACGACGTTCATGCTGCTAAGACGGGCGCGTGCCGTGGTCAGCGTGGTCTCGCCGCCACCCAGCGGCAAGCCGATGCCTCGGCAGGCATCCTCGATCACCACCGCCTCGAATCCGGCCCGCACGGCATCCTCGGCTGAAAATGCAACGCAGAAATCTGTGGCGAGGCCGGCGAAAAATAGGCGCTGTACACCACGCTCGCGCAAATAGCCTGCAAGCCCCGTCGCGGTCCGCCGGTCGTTTTCGTAGAAAGCCGAGTAGCTGTCGATCTCCGTGCGAAATCCCTTACGCACCACCAGTTCGATCCGCGGCGACCAGAGTTGGGGATGAAGCGCGGCATTCGCTGAGCCCTGGATCGCGTGGTCCGGCCACAGCGTTTGCCTGCCATATGGCATGTCGATCTCGTCATGGGGCAGGCGCCCTTCATGCGCGCTGGCGAATGAACTGTGGCCGGCCGGGTGCCAATCCTGCGTGGCAAACGCATGCTCGAAATACATGCGCAGCAGCCGGTTCGCCGCGGCCACCACCGCGGCGCCATCGGGCACCGCCAGTTCGCCGCCCGGCATGAAGCTGGGCTGGATATCGATCAGGCCCAGCATGTCGGTGCGCCCATCGATCGCCATTCTGCCCATTTGCTTCCCCTGCACGCGCTATGGATGATGGTTGATGTCCGCTGTCCTGTGAACATCTGGCCCGCGTGTTGACAAACCGTTGGTGCACGAATGACATCGGGTACGGGCGGCAACCCCGCCGCGGGCGGGAGGTATTATGGCGCAGGATGAGGCAGCACGGCCGGATCACCCAAGTCTGATCATCAGGAATATCGGCCTGCTGCTCAGCGGCGATATCAACGCCCCTATACTCGACGCCGACACGATCGAGACGACAGGCGGCAGGATCACCGGCATCGGCCGCGCGCGGGATTTCGAAACACGCCCCGGCGACCAGGTGATCGATGCCAAATCCTGCGCCCTCGCCCCAGGCCTGATCGACAGCCATGTGCATCCGGTGGCGGGCGACTGGACGCCGCGCCAGAACCAGCTCGGCTGGATCGAGTCCTGCCTGCATGGCGGCGTCACCACGATGATTTCGGCGGGGGAAGTGCATATGCCGGGCCGCCCGAAGGATATCGCGGGCGTAAAAGCCTTCGCGATCACCGCGCAGCGTATTTTTCAGAATTTTCGCCCGAGCGGAGTAAAAATTCATGGCGGCGCGCCGGTGATCGAGCACGGCATGGTCGAGGAGGATTTTAGGGAACTCGCGGAAGCCGGTGTAAAGCTGTTGGGCGAGGTGGGGCTGGGATCGGTGAAGGATGGGCGTACCGCCCGCGAGATGGTCGCCTGGGCACGCAAATATGGCATCCAAAGCACCATCCATACCGGGGGCCCCTCCATCCCCGGTTCCGGCATGATCGACAAGGATGTGATCCTCGCCGCCGACGCCGACATTATCGGCCATATCAATGGTGGCCATACCGCGCTGCCGGACAGCCAGATCACCTGCCTGTGCGAAAGCTGCGGGCGGGGGCTCGAACTGGTACATAACGGCAACGAGCGGGCGGCGCTGCACACGGTGCGGGTCGCAGCCGGGCTGGGCCAGCTCGATCGGGTGATCCTGGGCACCGATGCACCCGCCGGATCGGGCGTTCAGCCGCTGGGAATCCTGCGTATGGTGGCTCTGATTGCCGGCTTGGGTGGCGTGGCGCCGGAAACCGCCTTCTGCTTTGCCACCGGCAATACGGCACGCATGCGAGACCTCGATTGCGGGCTGATCGAGATCGGCCGCGCCGCCGATTTCGTGCTGCTGGACAAGGCACAGCATTCCGCCGGCCGCGATATGCTCGACAGCGTGCGGCTGGGCGATTTGCCTGGGGTGGGGATGACGATCATCGATGGCGTGGTGCGCACGCTGCGCAGCCGAAATACGCCGCCGGCGACCCGGCTGCCGGAGATTTTGGCCGGCTGACAACGCTCTGGTCCCGCAGAAAATCGTTCGAGAGCGATTGGAGTTTTGGTGCGCCCCCTGTTTTCGCTTGCCGGCCTGGCTGGGTCTTTCCTGCTGGCGTTTCCCGCCTTGTTCTCGATCGTGAACCCGCCAGGCAGCGCGCTGATCTTTGCCCAGGTTCTCTCCCACCGCACGCAGGCCGAGCGCCGCCGATTGGCGGACAAGGTTGCCGCACTCTCGGCCGTAGTGCTGCTGATTTCGCTATGGGGCGGCAGCTACGTGCTGAATTTTTTCGGTATCAGCCTGGGCGCGTTGCGGCTCGCAGGCGGGATCGTGGTGGCAAGCCGCGCCTGGACCCTGCTGAACGCGCCGGAGGAGGAGGAGGCCCGCAAGGAACAGCAAGCGGAGCCGGCCCGGCTCTCCACTGATTCGGCCTTCTATCCGCTGACCATGCCGCTTACCACCGGCCCGGGCACCATTTCGGTAGCGGTATCGCTCAGTTCGGAACGGCCCGCCCTGGGGCATGGCGTGTTTCCGTTCATGTTCGGCGTCAGCGCGGCGGCGCTGGCCATCGCCGTACTTATCTGGATCAGTTACCGCTATGCAGATGCGGTGACACGGCTGTTGGGCCGAGGCGGCGCGCGCGTGTCGAGCCGCATCGTCGCGTTTCTGCTTTTGTGTATCGGCGTGCAGATCACGGTGAACGGGATCGAGGATTTGGTGGCGGAGTTTTTGGCGGCGGCACGCTGACAGGAAGGCAAGAGTTCTTTTTTGAAAAAATGTACCAAAAAACGTTTGTCCTTTTTGTGGTCTTTGTGACCAGCGTTTGGCCCAGCTGCCAAAATCTAGTTTGCGCCTTGCATCTCCGCGGCGGTGGAATTCTCGCCCGGACGCGCCGTTGATATGGCACGCGCGACCTCGAGAGTAGGTTGACGCAGGTCGCGCAAACATACGCTCGCGGCGGTTGCGGCGATGCGCGCCGTCGTGCGGTTCATATCGCCGTTCATCACCATCGGCAGCACCCTGGCCCTAAGCAGCGTGGCTATGTCGCTCCCTTGCCCCATATCGGGTGCGGCGGCACGATAGATTTCCAGCGCGGCGGGCGAGAGGTGTTTCGCGCAGGACACCGCTTCGGCCGGATCGGCCAGGGCCGGCGAGGCGCTGATCACCAGGGGCAAAACGAACCACAAACTTGAGAACCTGATCATGACGCTTCCTTGGCAAAAATGTCCAGCGCGTTGATATCGCACAGGAAGTAGGTGATACGGCACGGGTCGAACGCGCTTGCCTGCCGGTAGTTTCAACAGCCGATGACGGCGCGCGACGGTAAGCCGATCAACTTGGCATTGGCGCGCTTGCCGGCGAGTTAGGTGTTTCCACCTTCAGCAAGGCGCCAGGCGATGATGGCCCGATCGGTGGCATGGCATCGCGTCGGAAATCGGTGGTTCGCCCTGACCCCTTTCCGTGCGGAAGATGCGCACATGGTCTATGCGGGGCGTTTTCGCGGCGAGGATCACGTGCATCTGATCCAGGGCGAAGCGCAGGACGTGGCGGCGAAGGTTTTTCGGCATCAGGCAAGGCAACCATGCTTTGAAAAGCAACTGGCGGCACATTCACCATTCCAGACTGTTCTGGGTAGGCATTTGCATCTGCCTGGTGGCGATCTTTCTGTATGTAGGGTCGAACGATCTGTCGCGCCGATTGTAATGCGCTGTCCTGCGATGGATTTCGCCAGGGCGACCCACTCCCGCACCTTCCAAAGGGCGTATCTGCCGAACGGCCGCCTAAGCCACCAGCCGCAGCCTTGGCAGCCGGCTGCGCGGCAGATCGAGCGGCAGCATCGGCTCCGCCTCCTGTGCCTGCGCACGCATCTCTTCATCCATATCCGGCTCCGGGAGGCTGCGCCCCAGATACGCCGCCGCAAGCGACCGCATGGCATAATCGATCACCGAGGTGGCCCGCCCCACAGCCGGATCGCTCTCCACCAACCCCGCCGGCCCGAAGCGCGTAAGGGCAAACGCGTCGACAAACTCCTCAAGCCGCACACCGTGTTGCAGCCCAAGACTCATGGCTTGCGCGAAACTCTCGGCCAGCCCGCGCACGAATGCGCTTTCCCGAGGCAGGGCCAGCGAAATCTCGCCCAGCCGCCCATCCGCATACTCGCCGGTGCGCAGAAAAACCCGATGCCCGCTCACGCTCGCCTTCTGCGCCATCCCGGCGCGGCGCGCGGGCAGGGGCTCCGCCCTGCGGCTGGCCGCCTTGCGCGTGACCTCCGGCGCCGGCAACTCCGCCGGTAATTGCGGCACCACATCCACAAAGGGCGCCACCGCCTCCAGCATCGCCGCGTGCGCGGGTAGCCCGGCCACCGGCAGCAGCACGCCTCCCTCCAGCACGGTCGCCAGGGCCGCCTCCGGCGACATCGCTGACGCCGCCAGCCGGTGCTGCGCCGCGCGTGTCAGAAGCCGCTCCCGCACGGGAGAAAAAGCCGGCGCAATGCCGCCGGTTTCGATACCCAGCAGCGCCTCCACCGGGCCCGCCGCAAAAACCCCGGTCGCGGGAATGGCATCCGGCGCCCGCCGTACGGCCGCCCGTGCGGCCGCCGCCGCTTCGGCGAGGCCGGCAACCGGGCACGAAGCCGGCGGCGCCGGCCAGTCGGCCGCCATTGCCAACAAGTCGCGCTGCTCGCCTTCCAGCGCCTGCTCCACATGCCCGCGCATTAGGGCGGCGAGGCACGCGCCCACCGCCCGCGCAGCCCGGCTGGCGTAGTCCAGGCCCAGACAGGCGAGCAGGTCATCAAGGCCCGCAAAACCGATCTCGATGCGCGTCGCCTGGGGCGCCAGCAGCAGGCTCGCCTGTGTCGCGAGGCCTGCCGCTTCCGCAAAACCCGCGATATCGAAGGCGCAATCCGGATCGTGGAAACCCGCGGCATTCAGCACAAAGCCCGGCGCGCCCGCCTCGCCACGCCAGATGGCCGTGTTTGGCGCCGCCCGCCTGTCCCGTAGCAGCGCCTGCAGGCGCTGCGCGAAAGTTTGCGGCAAGCCCGCCAGCCGCGCGCGCTGGCCAAGCGATGAGAGCCAGACATTCGCCGCACCCGCGAGAGTAGCTGGCCCGTCGCCCGGCGCGAGCGCCGCCAGCGCCTCGGCCGCCCGATCGTCCCAGCTGGAGGGCAGGGTAATCAGCCGCGCCGGCAGGTCGGGGTCGGCCGAGGCCGCGACTTGCCGCATCCGAACGCCCTGCCACAAGCGGTGTGTTTTCATGGCCGCCACCTAAGCATGGTCGGCGCGACTCGGGAACACAGATTTTGCGTGCCGGATAGGGTGGCACCACATAATGTTGTGGATAACGGCCCTTGGGCCGCGCTCTCCGCATGGGCAACGTCTCGCCCCCCATGAAACGAACCATTTGCGTTTCACCGAACCCATGCCGCGCTGCCAGCCGAACCGAGGCAGCATTTTCCGGCAAGATCAGGCACACGCTGGCCTCATGCTCCGGCTGCGCATCCAGCCAGCCCAGGGCCGCCGCCAGTGCCTCGCCGGCAAAACCCTTGCCATGCGCCCAAGGCGCCAGAAGCCAGCCGGCTTCGGGGATGCCGAAAATGGAAGGCTCGATGGCGCGGCACATATTGTGGAACCCGACATTGCCCATGTAGCGGCCGGTATCCTTCTCCCGCACCGCCCAATACCCGTAGCCGAGCATCGGCCAAAAGCCGCCATAGCGTAGCGGTCGCGCCCAACTCTCTTCCCGCGTGCTCGTCCGGCCCCCGATATGGCGCACCACCTCAGGGTCCGCCCACAGATCGCAAAGCGCGCCAAAATCCTGGCGCCGGTGCCCATCCAGCACCAGGCGCTCCGTTTCGATCCGTACCGCTTGCTCCAGGCCCACACTGCCCCCTTCCTTGCCGCCCTTCGCGCCCGTGCCTATACACAAGGTCATGAGCATCGGCACCAGACTGTTCACCTTTTTCCGCGGCCATCCGGTGGGCCACGATGCCGAGGGCAACCGGTACTTTGAGGAGCGCAAACCCCGCCGGGGCGGCCTGCGGCAACGGCGCTGGGTGTTGTTCCATGGCCCGGAAGAGGCAACCGCCATCCCCCCCGAGTGGCATGCCTGGATGCACTACACCACCGACGCGCCGATCACGGAAACCATGCGCCGCCCCTGGCAAAAGCCGCACCAGCCAAACCTCACCGGCACGCCTCTCAGCTACCGCCCGCCCGGCCACGACTACCAGGGCGGCCACCGCGCCGCAGCGACCGGCGACTACGAACCCTGGTCGCCCGAGGCCTAGGACAACCGCATGGCTCGGCACAGCGGGATTGAAATCGCCACCGGCGCCGTCGTGCTGCTGGTGGCCGGCGGCTTCCTGGTATTCGCCATCGCCAATACCGGCCAAAGATTCGGCGAACAGGGCTACCGCCTGAACGCCGCCTTCGACCATGTGGACGGGCTGTCGGTCGGCGCCGATGTGCGCATCGCGGGGGTGAAAATTGGCAGCATCCAGTCGATCACGCTCAATCCGAAAACCTACATGGCCGATCTGTCCTTCACCGTGGATGACGACATCAGGCTCACAGATGACAGCAGCGCCACTGTCTCCACAGACGGCCTGCTTGGGGGAAAATACCTCGCGGTGGCCACCGGCGGCGACGACAAATTGTTGAAGCCGGGCGGCACAATCACGATCACCCAGGGCTCGGTGAATTTGGAAGCGCTGATCGGCAAATACATTTTTGGTAGCGCGGGCGGCAAATCCGGCGGGTCTGGCCTGAAATGAGCCCGGCGTGGATGCAGGCTGATGGCACACCCGTCGCCTGCCGCGAAAAACTCGAAATCCTGAATGAAAATTACGAGGAACTCCGCCACGTGATGCACGATGCGTTCGAGGATGCGTTGCTGATGGGCGTGGACGAAAGCTTGATGCGGCAGGCGATTGCGGCGCTGGTGGCGGGCCTTAAGAGCCCGAAAAGATCGTGAGAAGCACAAGAGGAAAAGCGTTCTTTTTTCGAAAAAAGAACCAAAAAGCTTTTGGTTCCGGCGCTTTGGTGGTGCTTGCGCTTCTGGCGCCACCAAACGCGCGGGCGGATGCGGTGGCGGCGCCTACGATTTCTCCGGCGGATAGCTGGGTTCAGCGCACGGAGGGCTCAGTACGGGTGATGAACAAGCTCGATTCCACAGTACAAACACTCACCATCAAGGCGGGAGAGACGGCCAGGCTCGATACGCTGTCGATCACGCTGGAAGCCTGCGCCGTGCGGCCAAACGACCTGCCGGCGGATGCCACCGCGCACCTGAAAGTGGCCGATAGCCGGCCAGACCAGCCCGGCTTCGATGGCTGGATCCTGGAGAAGGAACCCGGCATCAACATGTTCGAGCACCCGGTCTACGACATTCAACTTGTTGGCTGCAGCTGATAAAGCGTCGCGTAGGGTGTGATTCAGCTCACTGTTGCAACGATCAACCCATCCCACCTTGTACGTGGCCACACCCTATCGTCCCAAATAATCCGTGAGCGTCATCGAAAACATGATCAGCACCCAAAAAAACCCAAGCATCGAAAATACCCGGATCAACGGCGTATCGCGCCACACCTCCATCGACACCAGCAGCACAACCAGAACCATGCACAGTGTGACGCCGGCCTCGATCATCCACGCCCATCGGAACGGAGTCGTGGCCCCCAGCGTGACATTGATCGCCAGCAATCCGAGCAGCGCGGCAAAACTGATCGTCGGCAACCGCATATGATGCCATAGCAGACGCCTGTCCTCGCTCGTCATCTTCGCCTCACCGGTTGAGCACATAGAGAACGGGGAATACGATGATCCAGATCACATCGATAAAATGCCAGTACAGCCCATAGATTTCGATCCGGTTCTGGTGGCGCGCCAAAAACCCAGGCCGGCTTGCCATCCGCGTCAGGACCAGCAGGATGCTCACGCCCGTGAAAAGATGCATTGCATGCAGGCCCGTCGTCACGAAATACACATCCACGAATAGCCGCGTCGCCGGATCGGCGGCGAGCGCATAGGGCTGATCCAGGAACGGCACCATATGCTCCACCACGTCGCAGTAATATTCATAGCCCTTCAGCACGAGAAACAGCGTGCCGAGCGCTGCCGTGGCCAGCATGCAGCGCACCATGCCGCGCTGCCATCCCAGTCGTGACAGTTCGATGGCGCCGGACATGGTGAAGCTCGAACAGATCAGGATCGCGGTGTTCGCCGCCCCGATCCAGAATTTCAGGTGGGTGGCCGCCAACGTCACGGCGGCGGGATGCAGAATGCGCAGGATCAATGCGATCAGGAAAAGCCCTGCGAACAGCAGAAGCTCTGTCAGCAGCCACGCCCACATGCCGAGCGCGCTCGCCTCGCGCTGCTGATCGGCACTCTCGAAATGCTCGAGGCGTTCAATCCCGACGGGGACCGCGTCAGACAATTTCCGGCGCCTGGTTCGGGTAGTCGTAAGGTTCGAAATCGACGATCGGCGTAATCGTGAAATTATGCGCCGGCGGGGGCGAAGTGGTCGTCCATTCCAGCCCTTTTGCGTTCCATGGATTTGCCGGTGCCTTCCTCCCATACCAGAGCGACCAGATCAGGTAGGTCATTGGAAAGAAATAGCCAACCGCCAGAATGGTTGCGCCGGCCGATGACATGATGTTCAGCAACTGGAATTCCGGCGGATAGACATGGTAGCGCCGCGGCATCCCCAGATAGCCCAGGATGAACTGTGGAAAGAACGTTACGTTGAAGCCGATGAAAATCAGCGCGGCACCCACCCGGCCCCAGGATTCGGGATACATGCGCCCGGTGAATTTCGGCCACCAGTAATGCAGCCCGCCCAGGAACGCGAGCATGGTGCCGCCCACCATGATGTAGTGGAAATGCGCCACGACGAAATAGGTGTCGTGCAAATGCGCGTCGATCGCGAGAGTCGCCAAAAAAAGCCCGGTAAGGCCACCCAGCACGAATAAGCCGATATAGCCCATGGCATACAGCATCGGCGTATCTAGCCGTATCGAGCCTTTATGGATCGTCGCCGTCCAATTATAAACTTTTACTGCCGAAGGCACCGCCACCGCGAAGCTCAGCAGCGAGAACACGGTGCTTGCCAACTGGCTCTGGCCATTGACAAACATGTGGTGGCCCCACACCAAAAACGTCACTGAGGCAAGGGCGATGCTGGCATAGGCTACAAACCGGTAGCCAAAAACCTTCTTGGCCGAGAAGGCGGCGACAAGTTCGGTGATCACCCCCATGCCCGGCAATACCATGATATACACGGCCGGGTGCGAGTAGAACCAGAACAGATGTTCGAACAGCACCGGGTCGCCACCGAGCCTTGGATCGAAAATACCGATCCCGAACGCCCGCTCCATCACCAGCAGGATCAGCGCGATCGTGATCACCGGCGTCGCGAGCAGAAAGATCAGGCTGGTCGCATAGAGGGTCCAGACAAAGATCGGCATCCGGAACCAGGTCATTCCGGGGCAGCGCATCTTGTGCACCGTCACCACGAAATTGAGCCCGGTCAATATCGAGGAAAAACCCACGACGATCACCCCGATCAGGGCAGGGATCACGTAAGAGTTCGAAAATGTTGTGCTGAACGGAGCATAGAATGTCCACCCGGTATCCACGCCGCCGATCACCAGCGTGATCATGGTAAACAGCGCGCCGGTCATGAAAATATACCAGCTCAGCAGGTTTAGGCGCGGGAAAGCAACATCCTTGGCGCCGATCATCAGCGGCAGCAGAAAATTGCCGAAGGTGGAGGGGATGGATGGGATCAGGAAGAACCATACCATGATCACGCCATGCATGGTGAACAGCCGGTTGTACGTATCGCTGGTAAAAATCTGGCCGTTCGGCACGATCAGCGCGAGCCGCACCAGGCCCGCCGCGATCGCGCCGAGCACGAAAAAGGCGGTGATCGAAGCCAGGTAGAGCAGGCCGATACGCTTGTGATCCGTGGAAAAAAACCATGATCGCAGCGTGTGTTCCTCGTGCAGGTAGTCGGCCGGGCGGTCCAGCGTAGGGCGCGGCGTGCCGGGGTCGCGCATCACGGCGTCGGAGGGGCTCATTGGGTGGGCTCCTGCAATGATCTTATATAGGCCACGATGTGGGTGAGGTCGTCTTCCTTCAGAACGCCGTGAAAGCTCGGCATGACCTGCCTGTAGCCGGCGACCGGATCGCTGTCGGGGTTGAGAATTTTACCCCGCAACCACGTATCGTCGGCGACCACCGTGCTGCCGCCCGCGAGCCTTACGGCGGAGCCGTATAGCCCGGCGAGCGAGGGGGCGATGCCGGATTTAGCATCGTGGCAGCCGCCGCAGCCATAGGCGACATAAAGCCGCGCGCCCACCGCCGCGAGCGATTGCGTGGACCCTGCCTGCACAAGCCATTTCGCGAAATCGGCCGGACTCATCACGGTAAGCTCACCATCCATCTTGGAATGGTCGGTGCCGCAATATTCCGAGCAATAAAGCCGATACACCCCTGGCCGGTCCGCCTTGAACCAGAGTTGCGTGTAACGGTCCGGCAATGTCTCCATCTGCACGCGCAGCGCGGGCACATACAACGAATGGATCACATCCTGCGAAATCATGTTGATCTTGATATCCTGCCTGGCCGGCACATGCAGGTCGTTGATCTCCGCCTGTCCGCCCGGATGCTCGAATTTCCACATCCACTGCCGGCCGATGGCCTCGATCTGCATCGCATCGGCCGGCGGATTGACCTCGGTGTTGAAAATCATCGCGCCCCACAGGAAGAATCCGAGCGTGAGCGCAAAGGGGATGAGCATCCACAAGAGTTCGATCCTCACATCGCGCCCTTCGCCATGCCGGCGATCGGCTGCACGTCCCACCCGGTAGCGCAGCGCGAAATAGGTGATGCCGACAAAAATCGGTACCGTCAGCAGCAAGGTAACGACCGTGAAGCCGAGGATCAGATGATCCACCTCATGGGCATTCAGCGAGGCCGCGGCCGGCCACAAGGCAAGCGGATGGCCCCCTGCGTCATCCGGCGTCATTGCCCAATCTGCGCGGTTGAATCGAGGCTTTTGCCTTGCAGAAGCACCATCGCGCGGCCGATCGGGATGGTGGCAAGGCCATCGGCGCGTCGCGTGTAGCGCGCGGTTTCCGTATTTTGCTGCGCCTCGAAGCGCGCGAGATCGCCTACCGGATCGGCCTGCAAATGTGGCTCCGGTGGCGCGATATGATGGCGTTGTTCCGCCGTGAAAGGCGTAGTGCGCATTTGCGGTCCACCAAACACATGAAGGGCTGTCGCCGACCCGCCGATCACCAGGCCGGCCGCGGTCGCGAAAATGCCGATCGTTAGCGCGATCGTGCGGCCATCGGCGTCGGTCACCTCATAGCCTTCCGCAAGCGCCGCCTCGCAGGCCGGAGTGCCGGCCGCCCCGCGTCCGGTTTCGAGCGGCGGCGCCGCGGCGGGGGGTGGCCGCCGACGGCCGGCAAGCATGCGCTGGCCGGCAAGTGCCACGAGGGCGCCGGCCAGGAATGGTTTCAACGCCGCCCATGAGGCTTTGCGCTCGCCGGTCATCGCACGAGCCTCGATGCGGGCCTGCGCGCGATCAGCCCGGCGCCAAGGGCGGCCGCGCCCAGCATCGCCGCGGCATCGACCGGTTGAATCGTGAAGCCCCCCCGGGCGCTGGGTGTCACCATCCAAAGCACGTCCCCGCCATGGGCAAGCAAGGCCAGCCCCGCCACGAGCGCCGAGACCTTTCTAAACGGCCCTGGCAAACAGGCCACCAGCCCAAAGATCACCACCGCGCAGCTGAAAATGCTTACGCCGACGCCGAGCGCTGTGTCGCGGTGCAGATAGTAGACGATCTCCGAGGGCTTGTCGGCCGACCACACGGTCAGAAAGCGGGTGAAGGCGACACAACCCCAGGCGAGACCAGCCAAGGCCATGATCGGTGATTGCGGCGCGCCGGCCAGCCGCGCCGCTGCGGCGGCCAGCACCGCCTGGCTTGTCATGAACAGCAGGCCGAGTGAGGCGACATCCGGCCCCGCTTCTGCCGAACCAAACCAGTCGTTCGCGGCGAGTGTTACGGTAACGGCATACGCGACCAAACCGAGCCGGCACAATCCCGCGGCAGGCGGCGATGGAGATCGCCCAACCAAAATCGCCAGGCCTAGCCAGACGGCAACATAAAATGCGGCGCGCAGGTCGAAAAAAACCGGGGTCAGCCAAGCGCTCGGATGCGGCATGCTCCCCCAGCGATAAAACGCGCCCGCATAGATCAGAACAGGCAGCGTCAGCAGCAGCGCAAGCGGCCACACGCAGAGCAGGCGCCGCAGCGCGCGCGCCTGCGCGCCCATGCCCTCGCCGTCAAGTTCCAGCATCAGTAGGATCGGCACCGCGCCGGCCGCCACCGACAACACGAAGATCCAGGCCGACACCAGGGCGGGCAACAGGGCCGGGATCTGCCTCATCGCACCGCCGCCGCTTCGATACGCGCCTTGTCCTGCGCGGGCAACGATGCGATCACGGCGTGACGGCTGAGTTGCAGCGCGCGTATATAAGCGGCGATGGCCCAGCGATCGGCAGGCGGCACAAGCTCGGCATACCCATACATCTCGCCCTTGCCGCCGGTGATGGTGTCATAAAAACTCTTGGCGGGCGCGTGCAGAAGGCGTTCGCTGATAAAATCGGCTGGACGCGGAAATCCGCGCTGCACGATCATGCCATCCCCCGCACCGCCGGCGCCGTGGCACGGGGTGCAAAAAATCTCGTAACGCTGCTGGCCGCGCGCTAGCAACGAAGCGGTTGCCAGTGCCGGCTGTGGCATGGTCGTGTCCGGCTGGTCTTGCGCCACTGTGCCCGCCACCGAATTTTGCTCGGTTGCCTCCCCAGGCAGAAACGGATCGCGATCGTAGCTGCGATAACTCTGCTGCTGATACATGTCTGCCTTCTTGCAGCCGGCGCCGGCTGCAATCGCCAGCATTGCGCTGAGCAGCAGCGCAGCCTTCATCGCCGCACCCGGTGCAAGGCAATTGGCGCGACCGCGAGGCTTTGAAAACCCTGTTCCGCGCGCTCCACGTCCGGCGCCGATCGCGTGTGCGAGATCACCACGAAATAGCGGTCCCAACTGGCGCGGCCGATCCCCGGTATGTTGAAGGCCGGATGGTTCAGCCGCGGCAATCGATTGAGGATCAGCATGCAGAGAAACGCCGCAACCCCGCTGCACAGCAGGCCGAAGGAGAGTGCGGGCACCACATAGTCCGGCCAGCTGAACACCGGCCGCCCACCGATATTCAAGACGTAGGCGTAGTTATCGGCATACGCGCAGAAGCCGAACATGCTAGCGCCGCCTATAAAAAACCCGATCAGCGCTGCCACCAGAACCAGTGAGGTGGCAAAATCCCGATCCAGCGGGGCAGGGGTCAGTGCATCGAGTCTGGCGATGGGGTGCCGCTCGAAATAAGCCCAGGCCGCACCGGCATCCCTGGCATTGGAAAATTCGGCGCTCACTCCCCAGAGCGGCGCATCCACTCCCGGATCCGCGGGATCGCGGCGCCGCGCCTCCACGGCGTGCGCCGCCGGATGGCAGGTCGCCGCGGGCACACAGCGCAGCAGGCCAAGAAGCAGTGTCAGGAACAGGCCGACCGTGCCGGCAAAATTCGTCCATTCCCACAGGCCGATCCGATAGGGGCGGCTACCGACCGGCAGGTAATCGTGCTGCAGCGTGGCAACGATCACCATGTAATGGCCGCCCCAAATGCCGGCCGCCACGAGCAATCCGATGATGCATCTCGCTGCCGCCAGGCGGCGGAACGCGTCCAGCCAGAAAAGCTGCACCGGCACCAGGCCCGCGAGAACCAGCAGCCAGAAACTCCAGGATTGCGGGCCAGCCAGCCGGCGGTGCAAGGCCGCGGCCTCCGCCCCATCACCGCCATAAGCGGCCGTCAATTGTGAAACCACGAAACAATAGAAGGCGCAGGTGCCGGCCACGAGCATCGCCCAGGCGAGGCTTTCGAGATGGCGCTGCGATACCGCCGCGTTGCCCTCGATCACATGCATCGCAGTCGCGAGCACCAACAGCACAGCCAAGCCAGCGAGCGCCGCTTCACCCAAAAATTCGATCGGCATCAGCGTATCGTGCCAACCGGGCTCCGACGTGCCGGAGAACATGATGGCGGCGCCGGTCTGCAACACAGCAACCACGCCGATGCCGGCCACGGCAAGCGCGCGCTGGGCATGTAGCCAGCGCCGCCAATGCGCGGCCGATCCGCGCCAGCCAATCGCCAAAATGCCATAAAGCTGAGCGCGCAAGGTGCCCGGCCCGTCGGGATGGTCCACGCGGCCAAAGGCATCGTCCCGCTTCCGTGCCAGCGCCGGCAACAGGCCGAGATACCAGAACGGCACGGCGATACCGAGAAAGGCAAGGATATCGATGGCATCCCAGAAAAGCGGGCTGCGCACCTGCGGCCACAAACCAAAACTGTTCGGATAAGGCAGATTCCAGAAGAAGAACCATGGCCGCCCCAAATGGATGATCGGGTAAACGGCCGCGGCCACGGCTGCCAGAACCGCGAGGCTGGCCGAAAGATATTGTAGCGTCACGTATTCTTCGCTGCCGTTCACCGCAAGCACGCAGGCTGTCAGCAGCGCCCCGCAGGCAATGCCGATCCACCAATCGTAGCTCACGATATCGAGTGCCCAGGTGACGGGGATGTTGTTGTTCCATATGCCCACGCCACGCCAGAACAGCAGCAGCAGGCTTAAGCCGAGCAGCAGCACCAGCGATAGGGAAAACCCGATGCTGCCCCAATAAAACGCTGGCCGCGATAGTCTCTCTCGGAGCGTGGTGCTCACCCCTGCACCCCTCGCGCCAGGCGCGCCAGATAGGTGGTGCGTGGCCGTGTGTTCAGCTCCTCGAGCAAGGCATAGTTGCGGGGGCTGGTTTTTGCCTTTGCAACGGCGCTGCTTGCATCGACCATGTCGCCAAACACGATAGCGTTTGTCGGGCAGGCGGCTTGGCAGGCGGTGCGCACCGCGCCGTCTGGGATCGCGCCGTCGCCCTTGTCTGCGCCGATGCGAGCTTCGGCGATGCGCTGGACGCAAAACGTGCATTTTTCCATCACCCCCGCGCTGCGCACCGTCACGTCCGGATTGCGCTGCTGGGCGAGCGAGGGGGCGGCGCCGGCGCTGTAATCGAAGTAATTGAAGCGCCGAACCTTGTAGGGGCAGTAGCCGCTGCAGGCGCGGGTGCCGATGCAGCGATTATAAACCATCAGGTTCAGGCCTTCATGATCGTGCAAGGTGGCTTCCACCGGGCAGCCGATCTCGCACGGTGCCTGCTCGCACTGCATGCAGGGCACCGGCATGAAATCCGCCCCCTGTTCGCGGCCAGCCTCGCCTTGGCTTTCCGCCTCGATGCGCAGCCAATGCATCTCGCGGCCGGCGATCACCTGGTCGCGGCCCACCACGGCGATATTGTTTTCCGCCTGGCATGCGGTGACGCACGCATTACAGCCGATGCAGCTATCGAGATCGATCACCATGCCCCAGGCGCGTCCATCGTCCATCTGCCGCGGATACAGGGTCGGTTGCGCGGGGCCGCTCATGGGGGCCGCGCCGAGTTCGTGGGTTCTGATAAACCGCGTGCCATCGGCACCGGCCTCGAGCGGCGTGTGGCCGATCGTCGTCGCGAGCGTCCGGTTCTCGCCCGTTCGGGTCAGTGTAACGCCGGCGCGATACCAGGCGCCGCCGGGGCCGCGCAGCGCATAGGCATCGATGCCAAGGCCGCTTGCAAGCTGGTCGGGAACGCGCCTGCCATAGCCCAATGTGATGCTGACCACATCATCGCTTTGGCCGGCCGCAATCCAGGCGGGGCCGGCAAGGCTATGGCCGCCGGCGGCGAGCTTCAGAACATCGCCCTGCACAATCCCTTCCTGCCGCGCGCGGCCGGGACCGATCCAGATGGCGTTTTCCCACACAAGCTTGCTGAGCGGCTTTGGCAGTTCCTGAAGCCAGGCATTGTTCGCGAAGCCGCCATCCCAGATCGTCGGATCCGGCCGAAACGCGAGCGTCAGCCCCTGCGGCGCAGACGCCCGCGCCGCAGGCGGCACCGGCAACGCCGATACCGCAACCTCCGCCGCCCCCGACCCCTCGACAAAACCGTCTCGCAGCCAGCCAAACCAGAGTTCGTCGAAATCGCCGTCCCGCGCAGCGTCTTTCCAATGGTCGCGAAGCAGCGAGAAACCCGTTCGCGGAATCGCGTCGCCGAGCAGGCTCAGCACCTCCTGCACCGTGCAACCATTGTAAAGCGGGGCGATGCAGGGCTGGATCAGGCTGACCGTGCCGTCCAAGGCGCGGGCGTCGCCCCAGGACTCCAGCGGATGGGCCAGCGGCACATGCCAGTCGCAGGCCAGCGCGGTTTCATCGGCATACAGCCCCGCATGAATTTTGAGCGCCACCTTGGACAGGGCTTCCGCGAAATCCAGCCCGCCGGGCGCATCGTAAACCGGGTTGGTGTCGAGCAACACCACGGCTTGCACCGCTCCGCTTTGCCCCGCTCCGCTCTGCACAGCCTCGACCAAGGCCTCCAGCGTTTCGCCCTGCGGCGCGACGGCCTCGGTGTAGATAATCGTGCGCCCAACATTGCCGAGCGCCGCGTTTATACGGTGCACCGCATCCTGCACCTCGGGCGATGCAAACCCGCCGGCCTGAACAATTCCGGCACCCCGCGCGCCCAGCAGCGCCGCCGCGGCGGATGTGAACCACGGCGCCAGCGCCTCGGGTAGGTCCGGCGCGGTCTGTCCCGTTGCCACCGCGAGCAAACCCTCCGCCAGCGTCACCATTTGCGCGGGCGATGCGGCTACTGAATGATCGGCCTTGGCCGCGGTAAGCCCGGGCACCCCGGCGGCACTGTAGAGTGGCAGCAGCCGGCCCGCCGCGGCAGCCGCCCGGCGCGCGGCCGACCAGGATCGGGCGGCGCCCGCCTGGTGCGGGCCTGCATCCAGAAAATCGCCATCGAGCGCCACGATCGCCCGCGCGTTTTCAAATATCCAACGGGTTTCCAGGGGCCGCCCGAACACGCGCTGCGTGCTCTGATACGATGCCGCACGGCCGATCGCCGCATGGCTGTGCCAATGCATCTTAGGAAAAATCGTTCGCAGGGCAGCAATCTGTGCGCCCTGTGTCGGCGAGGTGAAGGGGCCGGTCAGCAGCCGCAAGCCGGCGCCGCCGGTCGCTCGCAGCCGCGCCATATCGCCGGCAATTCCGGCGCGAAACGCCTCCCAGCTCGTCTCCCGCCCATAGTGCAGCACGCTTTGCGAGCGGTCCGGATCGTAGAGCGTCAGCACCGACGCCTGGGCGAATACGTCCGTACCGCCGCGGCTCCAGGGATGCGCGGCATTGCCTTCGATCTTGATCGGGCGGCCGTGGCTATTTGTCACCACCACCCCATTGGCAAACCCATCCAGCAGCGAGGCGGAGGCGTAATGCAGCCGCTCACGCGCCGAATCGCCCTGGCTTTGACGCACCAGCGGCACTTCCTGATCGCGCGGATCGTCATCGTCGCAGCCAGCCAGGCCCGCCAGGGAGAGCGAGGCCGCCATCACTTTCAGAAATTGCCGACGGTCGGGGCCGGCCGCGAGATCGCCCAGGGCGGGGAAGCGCGCGCGCAGGCGGTCGATCATGGCGGCATCCTGCGCCGGGTGCAGGTGGATGGGGGCGTGGGCACGTGTCATCGGTGGCAGATCGAGCAATCGGTCAAGGCGACCGGGCTGCGTATGTGGTTCTCGATCGCCAGGCGGGCCCCAAGCGCCGCCTGATCCGTGGCCGGCTTCCAGTGCATATCAAAAACCTGGTCGGGTTGCCGAAGGAAGGGCGCCGGGTTGCGATGGCAGGTCAGGCACCACGACATTTCGAACGCATTCGCGCGCGATGTCAGTTGCATGCCATCGATATTGCCATGGCAGGTGGTGCAGCCGACGCCCTTGGCGATATGGATCGAATGATTGAAATACACGTAGTCAGGCAGCCGGTTCACGCGCACCCAATGCAGGGGCGTATCGGTCGCGTAACTGTCGCGCACGGGCGCCAGCATGGGCGCCCCGGTCCATATCTGTGAATGGCAGGTCATACAGGTGTGGATGGGCGGCAGCCCGGCCGATGCGGTGGTTTCCACGCCCTGGTGGCAGTAGCGGCAATCCAGCCCCAGCTCGCCGGCATGGTGTTTGTGGCTGAATGGCACTGGCTGCTCCGGCGCGATGCCGACGCCCGTGACGTAGGACGACCGCGCAACGCCGCCGACAACGAGGGCAGCGATGAAAACGCCGCCGATCGTCGCGAAGATGCACAGGCGAAGTACGGCGTCGGCGCCGGGCGCGAAGAGTTGACGCATCACCAAAGGCAGCCTTTACCACCGCGATGGGGTGATCGCCGGAGGCGGCATTTGGTTGCAGGAAGGAAGGCGTTCTTTTTTTCCAAAAAAGGAACGCCTCCCTTCCCTTATCTCGCCAAAGTAATCCGACCGAAACTCCGCCCGCTTACCGGATCAACCAGCAGCACGCGATCCGGCCCGCCCCCTTGCAACACCACCGCCAGCCGGTCCCCATACGCGGCCGCCCCCACGATGCGCGTGCCAGCTGGTTCATCCAGCACGCCGCCAGGCACCGCCCGCGGCGCGGCAGCCATGCGATGCATGATCGTCACCGCCACCGTGGCCGTGCCAAGCACGATCAGCACGCCCATCACCACCGTCAGTGCCAGCAAAGCGCGCATCGTCCTGCAAACCCTCCTATAGACAGCCCACCATGTCGCACTCCCATGAGATCATCGCGCCCCAGGAAGCCGCCGGCGACCGTGCCGACCGGTTTTTGGCGGCCTGCATCGGCACGCTCTCCCGCTCCCGCGTCAAGACATTGATCGAGGCGGGCTGTGCGACGCGTGACGGCACGGTGTTCACCCAGCCGGCCGATCCGGTGCGCCCCGGCGCGTTGTATGCGCTTACCCCGCCGCCGGTGGTCAGCGCGATCCCGCAGCCGCAAACCATCCCCTTCGCCATCCTGTTCGAGGATCGCCACTTGATCGTGCTGGACAAGCCAGCTGGCCTGGTGGTGCACCCTGCGCCTGGCCACGAGGCAGGCACGCTGGTGAACGCGCTCCTGGCCCATTGCGGGGACACGCTGCCCGGCATCGGCGGCGAGCGGCGCCCCGGCATCGTCCATCGACTGGATCGCGACACATCGGGCGTCATGGTGGTCGCCAAAACCGAGCCGGCGCTCGCCACCCTTTCCGCGGCCTTCGCCGCCCGCGACATCGAGCGCGCCTACACGGCGCTCGCCTGGGGCATGATGGCCCCGCCCGAGGGCGAGATCGAGGGGCCGATCGGCCGCGACCCGCGAGACCGCAAGCGAATGGCGCTGGTCACCAAGGGGGGCAAGCCGGCGCTCACCCGCTATTACACCCGCGCAGTGTATCATGCGGGCGTGAGCCTGCTGGAATGCCGCCTGGCCACTGGGCGCACTCACCAGATCCGGGTGCATCTGGCCGCCTCTGGCCATGCGGTAGTCGGCGACCCGGTTTACATCCGCCGCATACCTGCCGCGAGTCGAACGCTGCCGGAACCGCAGCGCGGGCTCTGCCTCGATTTCCCCCGACAGGCACTACATGCGGCGGTGCTGGGTTTCCGTCACCCAGTGACCGGTGAAACGCTGCGCTTCGAAACTCCGCTCCCGTCTGATTTTCAGGCCTTGCTAAGCTCCCTGGCGTAGAAGGAGACCAACCGACCCTTCGTCACAGCCGTGTGAACCACGCCCCGAACCCTGCCAAACTATTGACCGGACCAGACCGGTCCTGTATAAAATGGTGCACCAGCGAGGCGGGCGTGCCGGCTGGTAAGCGCCCCTGGCGTGTCGCCTGTTGAGGGACCGCCGGGCCAGCGTGATGAACTTCCCGCGCTCCAACCCAGTTTGTCCGAAACCGGAGTGCCCCCTATGCCGTAATGGGTAGGATAGGGTTTCCGCCCCGGATAGAAGGAGCCGTTCCATGGCCTCTGCCGTGTTTAATGTCGCCCCAGAGGGCAATCTCTCCCGCTACCTGCAGGAGATCCGCAAATTTCCGATGCTTACGCCGGAGGAAGAGCTGTCGCTGTCAAAAGCTTGGCGCGACAATGAGGATATGGCGGCGGCGCATAAGCTTGTCACCTCCCATCTGCGCCTGGTGGCCAAGATCGCCATGGGTTATCGGGGCTACGGGCTGCCGGTAGGCGAGCTGATCAGCGAAGGCAATGTCGGCATGATGCAGGCCGTCAAGCGCTTCGATCCGGATCGCGGTTTTCGGCTGGCCACCTACGCTATGTGGTGGATCCGCGCCGCTATCCAGGAATATATTTTGCACAGCTGGTCTCTCGTGAAAATGGGCACGACCGCAGCCCAGAAAAAGCTGTTCTTCAACCTGCGCAGACTGAAGGGTCAGATGCAGGCGATCGAAGATGGCGATCTCCGCCCCGAGCACGTGACCAAAATCGCGACAACGCTGGGCGTGCCTGAGCAGGACGTGGTGAGCATGAACCGCCGCCTCGCCGCACCCGATCACAGCCTGAACGCTCCCGTCCGTGCCGACAGCGAGGGCGAGTGGCAGGATTGGCTGGTGGATGAGGGTGAGAGCCAGGAAACCGAGCTTGCCGAGCGCGAGGAGCTCACCGGCCGCAAGGCCCTTCTGGGTGGCGCCCTGACATCGCTGAACGACCGCGAGCGCCACATTCTGATCGAACGTCGCTTGAAGGACAATCCGACCACGTTGGAAGAGCTCTCCCAACAATACAACATTTCGCGCGAGCGCGTGCGCCAGATCGAGGTGCGCGCTTTCGAGAAGCTGCAGAAGGCGATGAAGATGCAGGTGGTTGAGCGCCGGATGGAGAAGGCCGCTTAACGGCAATCTCCTGGCTTACGGCACGAAGCGGCCCGGTTCCTACGCCGGGCCGTTTTGCGTTGGGGCAAGGCCCGAATCGCAAAACCATTCACGGTGGGTGGGCCTCAGCCCGCCAACCCGACCAACCTCGCAACCCTCTGGCAAGAACCATCGGCGTCGCCGAGCGCGCGGATTTGGTGCTCAACGCCTATTGGCTGCATCACCTGTCACTTGCGGACGCAGTCAGTCCCAGGCCAGGCTCCTCGCAAACCCTCCAGGCACACGCTCGATGACCATCGAACTCGTGATCGACCAGCACCGCAAAAATCTTGGCGGGTTTGAAGTAGGCCGCGTGCTGCCCGCGCAGCAGCGGCGCATGGTCGGCCCCTTCGTGTTCTTCGACCATATAGGCCCCGCCGATTTCCCGCCCGGCATCCCACGCAGCATGGACGTGCGGCCCCACCCGCATATCGGCCTGTCCACCATCACCTACCTGTTCGCGGGCGAGATCATGCACCGCGACAGTCTCGGCACCGTGCAGCCCATACGCGCCGGCGAGGTCAATTGGATGACGGCCGGCAGCGGCATCACCCATTCCGAACGTTTCGAGCGCGCGCGCCTGCACGGCGATCGGCTGCACGGCATCCAGGCCTGGGTCGCCTTGCCGAACGACCAGGAGGAGACGGCACCCGACTTCGTGCATGTCGACATGGCCGATCTGCCGGCTTTCGAAGAAAACGGCCTCTCCGCCCGCCTCGTCGCCGGCAAGGCTTTTGGCGCCGTGTCGAAAGTAAAAACCCACTCGCCCCTGTTCTACACCCATTGGGCGCTGGCCGAGGGCGTCACCGCAGGCTTGCCCGCCGAATACCCCGAACGCGCCGCCTATATCGCGACCGGCGAGGTGGAGGTGGAAGGCCGCAGTTTCGGCGCCGGCAAGCTGCTGGTGTTCGCGCCAGGCGGCACCATCCCCGTGCGTGCCCTGCAACCCTCCACCGTCATGCTGCTCGGCGGCGACCCGGTCGGCCCGCGGTATCTCGAATGGAATTTCGTATCGTCATCAAAGGAACGGATCGAGCAGGCGAAGGCCGACTGGCGCGCCAGCCGGATGAAATTGCCAGACGCGGACAAGACCGAATTCATTCCGCTCCCGTAGGGTGGGCATTAGCCCACCATCGCCCCTATCAAGTCGGTCACGCGGCAGCGGCCGCTTCACTCCAAATGCCACTCCTCGCGCAAGCGTGCCATCTCCGCCTCGATCCTGTGCGCCCGTGTAGTTTCCCGCACCGACCAAACACTTTGCAAAACAGCTGGTATCACCTGGCACAATGCCCACGCGCAGGCGCCCCCGCCCCAGGCGAAGGCAAGGGTCAGCGGGTCGGACAACAGAACGAAAACCGACTCCATTCGATCGCCCGCAAGCCACAGCCGCCACGCCGGCGCCAGCGCCCCCGCGCCGCAGGCGATCGCCACCGAACGCGTGGTGCCGCGGCCCTGCTGCAGATCCGCCGCCAGGCAAGCCGAAGCAGGGGCCATCAGCACCACCAGCAGCACCGCGAGCGCCGGCGCGAAGGCCAGCAGCGCGCCGCACCCCAGACCCTGCAACCAGAGAACGGAGGCTTTTGCACGCGGCGAAGTCGCTGGCTCGGCCATCACCGCAGCGCCAGGCTGATCGCCGACCCGAGCAGGCCGAGCAGCCCGGCCCCCGTCGCCAGCTCATGGCCAAGCGCTTGTGCCGCCTTGGCGCGGCGCGCCTCGCCACCCTTGATGTCATCAAGCGCCGCCTTCAGCACAACAAGTCGCTGGGCGGCGGCCTCCGCGCCAGTTTCGTCGGCGCGGCGCGCCTCGGCATCGTCCACCAGCATCAGCATCGTGGCGATCTGGCCCTGGGAGGCCGCCTGCTTCAAGGTGTCTTCCAGCGCGGCGCGTGTCCGGTGGCTGCGCCAATCCTCCAGCGTCGCAAAGCCGCTTTGCAGCAGCCAGCCGGCGAGGCCAGGCAGGGGGCCAGGTAGCAGGCGCTGCTCCAGCCGGCCGAACAGGCGCAACACCGCCAGTCGCTCCTTCGGCCCCGCGAAACTTTTGAGCGCGATCAGTTCGCCGGTGACCGTGCTCTCCGCGCGGGCTGCGATGAAGGCGGCGACATGCGGGTCGATCGGCGGCTTGCTGCGGTCGGAGGTGGCCGCGGCCTCGCTCAGGGCCGGCAGGAGATCGCCGATCCGCACCACGACGTGATTGGCCAGCAAGGGCGAAGCGCAGGCCAGCATGGGGTTCGCCGCGTAGGTCAGCCGCCTGATACCGCCGGCCGGGCCGCTTGCGGCAAGCAGACGCCGAAAATCCCGCGCCTCGTCGCGTTGCGCGGCCAGGCCCGGGCGCCGCTCCAATGCTTCGATATACGGCACCACGGCTTCGGCTGCCACCAGCTCCTCCAGCGCGGCGGCCTCTTCCTGGGGGCATCCCACCAGCGCGGTGGCGATCCCGTCCGGCTGCACGGCGATGCCGCGCCAGTTCAGCGGCGCGGTCGGGTCGATCGCGCAGGCCGAGAGCATCACGGTCATTTCGCGATGCCGTGCATCCTCCGGCATGTTTTGCTCGGCCGGCTTGCGGGTGACGTCCTCTACCGCCATGCCGATCTGTGGATCGCCGAGATTTCGACGTATCCAGTGCTCGACCATGCCGCTCTTGAGGAGCGGGTAGGCGAAATCCGGCCGCAGACCCAGGGCATGGGCCAGTTCGCGCGCGGAAAACACCATCTGCCCGCCGACATTCAGCGCCTGCTGGGCACGCCGCGGCGGCCGTGCGGCGATCCGCCGGGCCCGCGCCTGCTCGGGATTGAGCAGCAATTTCGGCGAGGGGCGATGTTCCGGATCTTCCGCGAGCATGCTGCGCAGCAGGTCGGAGATCATTTGCGGCAGCTGCATCTCGGCGGTCAGCGCCGCGTAGCTACCCAGTTCGAGCTTGCGCCGAAGGATCGCCGCGTCATTCAACGCGGCCAGTGGCATGCGCCCGGCGGCCAGCGCAAGTAATGTTACTCCGAGTGCATACACATCATCGGCCACCGTGCCGTCGCCGCGCCCCGCCGGCAGGCAGCGGGCCATGTAGGGCGGTTCGTAGATCGCCGGCTGCAGGCTTGCCGGCGGCGCGGCCCAAAATGGGCCAAGAATCGCCGGTTCCTGGGGCGCCTCACGAAACAGGTTCTCGGTATTAATGGCGCGGTGGGTCTGGCCGCGCGTCTGCAGGGCAAGCAGTGCGGCTGCTGCCGGCAGCAGCACGCAGGCCACCAGCTCTTGTTCGCGCCAGGGCGCGCGCGGTGGACCCACCGCTGCACCGGGCAGCGCATCGCAGATAATGAACCAGCCAGGTTTGCCGGCGAGGTCGTGCCCCGGCCCATACTCGTGCGGCAGCACCGCGTAGGGCACAGGCGGCCCGGCCCGCGCCAGCGTGATGCGCGGCCGCGCCGGCAGGTCGGGGCGCGTTTGAACGGCCATCAGGGCGCGCGCCCTATCCCGCATGTCGCTTACCGAAAATGCACGCAGCCCACCTGCCAAGAGCTGCGGCGGCCGCGAAGGGTCAATCCTGTACTGCGTGGCGACCACGCCATTCTCGCCCGGCATGACGGGAACGTTAAGCAACCCGCGTAAACAAACAAAGAACGCAAGATGACCGCCCCCTGGCGGCGCATCTTGTTACATCAGCTCTACGATAACGCTAATGGAGTGTGTTGCCCGGCCCGCCCGGGCCTGAATTGGGGCTGCCCCCGCCGAACGCCCCGCCGCCGCCGGGCAGCCCTGCCGGCGTAAACTTGCCCACATTGCCGAACAGCTGTTGCAGGAACGAGGCCTCACTGCCAGGCGAGGGCGTGGCACCCGCAGCCATGGCGATCGGCGCGCCATCTGCCTTGTCGCGTCTGGCGATACCGCGCAACGTGCCGTTCTGGTCGAACGTGAAAATCACCACATCCTGGCGGCGCACGCCCGGGGTACGACCGATCCGCGTGGTCGTGAGCTGGCTGATATAAATCCAGGTATTGTCGTCGAAAGTCGCCTTGGCGGTGGGCGAACCGATCAGCGCCTGCACGTCGGCCCGGCTCGATGTACCGGGAATAAGCTCCTTCAGCGCATCCGGATCCACGCGCGAGCCGCGCTGGCGCACGGTCGGATCGAAAATACCGATCACGCCGCAACCATCGAGCCCAAGCAACAGAGGCAGCAGCAGCAAAACAGCGCGGGCTGGGCGGGAGAGACGCAACGCGGACCATCCTTCGCAAGCAGCAAGCCAGGCTCTGACAGCTGGCTGCCTTCAGGGTGGCCCTGGGTGTCACGCGCGCCCGCACTGTGTCAATGCGGCTGGGGTAGGATTGGGCCGGTGGTCGATGGCAAGGGCCGCCAATTTGCAAAGCGCCGTTCCCCACGCACCGGAAAACCGGTATTGGACGACCATGGCATTGTTCGGATTGTTCGGGTCCCGCCGCCACGAACGCGCGGGATTTTCACTTTACACAAGCAGCGTCAGCGCCGCCCGCGATCCCCTGTATTTCGGGCAGCTCGGCGTGCCCGATACGTTGGACGGGCGGTTCGACCTGGTAGGGCTGTTCATCGCCTTGCTGATCCGCCGCCTGCGCGCCCACCCGGCACCCGGCCCCGCTTTGGCGCAGGCGGTTTTCGACGCCATGTTTGCCGACATGGATTTCAACTTGCGCGAGATGGGGGTGGGCGACATCGCCGTGGGCAAGCGGATGCGCGACATGTGGGAAGCGTTTCACGGCCGCGCGATGGCCTATGAGGCGCCGATCGCCGCCGCCGACCTGGCAGCGCTGACGGCGGCATTGGCACGCAACGTATGGCGCGGCGCCGCACCCGCCGGTGCCGCGCGGGCTTTGGCGCTGGCGGCACTCGCCCAAGACCGTGCCCTCTCCGGGCAAAACCTCGCGGATTTTGCCGCGGGCAGGGTGCGCTTCCTCGGCGCGCGCGAAGCCCTGGCGCCGCAGGCGGCGGCATGACGGCGCAGGCGCGCCCCGCTTTCGGGCAGGCCCTCGCCGTTGCCCCGGAAATGCCCAGGCGCTTCGCCGTCTCGCGGATCGGCGCCGGCGCCGAGGTGGCGCTGGAGGCGACGCCTGAGGAGCGTGCTTCCCTGGCCAGGCGCATGAAGATCGTGGCGATCGGCGCCTTCACCTGCCGGTTCGATCTGCGTTGCGCAGGCGGCGACACGGTCGAGGCGCATGGCACATTGCATGCCCAGGTGCGGCAAAACTGCGTGGTGACGCTCGAGCCGTTCGACGCCGAGGTTTTGGAGGATTTCACCGTCCGGTTCGTGCCTGCCGGCACCGAGAACGAGGAGATCGACCTCGAAGGCGATGACGAAATCGGTTACGAGGAGGGCATGCTCGATCTCGGCGAGGCCGCCAGCGAGCAGCTTGCCTTGGCGCTCGACCCGTTTCCGCGCAAGCCGGGCGCCGAATTGTTCGAGGCCTCATCAGAACAACGGCAGGGCGCCTTTGCCGCGCTCGCCCGCCTGATGCCCGCCCGGCACACGCCAGACACCGCCGACGACTGACATCCCAGGAATGGCACCAGCTTGCAGCCTACTGCCCTCTCTGCTAGACCGCGCGCCTCATTGCATCGCACATGCGTGACACGGTTGATGGGGACCACAAGCGCAAACACGCCAGGTCCGCCGCGCTGTCCACGCTCATGACCGATTGGAGACGACGCGTATGGCTGTTCCGAAGCGCAAAACCTCGCCAAGCCGACGCGGCATGCGCCGTAGCCACGAGGCGCTGCGAGGCGAAGCCCACGCCGAGTGCGGCAATTGCGGCGAATTGAAGCGCCCGCACCATGTCTGCGCCGCGTGCGGCCATTATGACGGCCGCGAAGTGGTTGCGGCCGGCAAAGCGCTCAAGGGCGCCATCCGCGTCTGACGCTGATCCCGGCCACGGGAGCAGCCGCCGATGAGTGAAATTGTGGACCCTGCCGTCTCGTCCGGGATGGTGGAGTCGGAGGTTTTCACGTTGGCGGTCGATGCCATGGGGGGTGACCGTGCCCCCGAAATCGTGGTGGAGGGGCTAGGCATCGCCGCCGAGCGCCATCCGGAAGCAAAATTCCTTCTGGTCGGGGATGAGGTGCGGCTGCTGCCCCTGCTGCTGGTAAACAAGCGCGCCCGCGCCGCCTGCACCCTGCTTCATGCGCCCGACTCCATCGCTGGTGACTGCAAGCCCACAGCCGCGCTGCGCCAGCGCCAGGCCAGCATGCGGGTCGCGATCGAGGCGGTGGCCGGCGGCCGAGCGCAGGGCGTGGTGTCAGCAGGCAATACGGGTGCCCTGCTGGCGCTCTCCAAGATCGTGTTGAAAACCCTGCCCGGCATCGACCGGCCGGCGATGGCCGCGATCATGCCGTCGGCGCGCGGCGACGTGGTGATGCTGGATCTCGGTGCCAACGTCGCCTGCGACAGCCGCAACCTGGTTGAATTCGCGCTGCTCGGCGACATGTTCGCCCGCACCGTGCTCGGGCTCACCGCGCCTTCCATCGGGCTGCTGAATGTCGGCTCGGAGGAGCTGAAAGGCGATGACCGGATCCGCGGCGCCGCGGACATCCTGCGCCGCAGCCATATCGGCGGCCAGTTCTTCGGCTTCGTGGAGGGGCACGACATCGCCGGCGGCGCCACCGATGTTGTGGTGACGGACGGGTTTACCGGCAACGTGGCGCTCAAAACCGGGGAGGGCGCGCTGAAACTGGTAACCGACCTGCTGCGGCAGATTTTTTCCAGCAGCCTCTCCGCCAAGCTCGGCTATGTGCTGGCCAAGCCCGGCCTGGACCAGATGAAGCTCTGGCTCGACCCGCGGCGCTACAACGGCGCGGTGATGCTGGGGCTGAACGGCGTGGTGGTGAAATCGCATGGCGGCACGGATGCCGAGGGTTTTGCGCATGCCACAGACGTGGCGGTGGATATGGTCGTGCACCGGTTCAACGACCGCATACGCGATGGGCTCGGGCAACTCGGCGATGCCCTCGCCGATCCCTGCAAGCTGGCCGCCGTCCAATGATCACGCGGCACAAAATTTTTCGTGACCGAATCGGCCTAACCCCCTCTTTGGTCCCTGGTCTCTTCTGATGCGAAGCCGGATTGCAGGCGTTGGCGGATATCTGCCTCGACGCTGCGTCACCAACGATGAGCTGGCGCAAACCGTCGATACATCCGACGAATGGATTTTTGCGCGCACCGGGATCAGGCAGCGCTATCTGGCCAGCCCGAGCGAAACCTGCGCCTTCATGGGCGCCCAGGCGGCCGAGGCGGCACTGCTTCATGCGGGCCTGGCGGCCCAAAATGTCGACGCGATCATCCTGGCCACGGCTACGCCCGACGAGGCATTTCCGGCCACCGCCGTCCAGGTGCAGGCTCGCCTGGGCCTCGCCACCGGTTTCGCTTTCGACGTATCGGCCGCCTGCTGCGGCTTCGTCTACGCGCTGGCGGTGGCCGACTCGTTCATCCGCGCTGGCACGGCGCGCAACATTCTGGTGATCGGCAGCGAAGTCTATTCGCGTATCCTGGACTGGCAGGACCGCACGACCTGCGTGCTGTTCGGCGACGGTGCCGGCGCAGTGTTATTGCAAGCCGGCCCTGATGACGGCCCGGGCATTCTCTCCACCCATCTGCACTCCAATGGTGCCTATGCCGGCATGCTCTACGTCGACGGCGCCGTCGGCCAGCGCGAGCGCTCCGGCTATCTTGTGATGAAGGGCTCCGAAGTATTTCGGCATGCGGTGACGAAGCTTGCGGCGACGGTGGACGAAACGCTGGCGGCCAATGGCCTCACCCAGGCGGATGTGGACTGGCTGGTGCCGCACCAGGCCAATCTGCGCATCATCGACGCGATGGGCCGCAAGCTCGGCCTGCCGCCGGAGCGTGTGGTGGTGACCGTCGATCGCCACGCCAACACCTCGGCCGCCTCGGTGCCGCTGGCCTTGGCCGAGGCGGTGCGGGACGGCCGCATCAAGCGCGGGGAGCTGGTGCTGATGGAGGCGCTGGGCGGCGGCCTCACCTGGGGGTCGGCGCTGGCGAGGTTCTGAAAGAAACGTTTGCCTTCTTGCCTAACCAGATGGTCACCAGGCCATAGGCTTGAAACAGCCGGTCGGAGGTGATGACCGGCCGCGCGGTTCGAAGTGCTTGCGCGATGAGCAGCTTGTCCGTGGGGTCCTTGTGCAGATTGGGAAGCGCGTTGGCGTGTTCGGCATCCCCTAGCTCAGCATTTCAAGCAGGAAGCCTTGGTCCGACAACCACGCAGAGAAGCTGCCAGCGGATTTTGGCAAGGGCGGCAGCGATCTGACCAGACTAGGCGGAAGATAGCGGACGAACAAGGTGTTTTATTTACCGTAACACATTGAACCTGCGAGATTCATTTGACGCGTGCTGACCGCCTCATTAACCTGCTGACATGAACACCGTTACACGCGCGCATCTGGTCGAGCGCATCTATGCCGAGGTTGGTCTCTCCCGCAACGAATCCGCCGACCTGCTGGAGGGCGTGCTGGAGCGCGTGTCGTCCGCGCTGGAAAATGGTGAATCCGTCAAGATCAGTGGCTTCGGCACCTTTTCTGTGAGGCAGAAGGGCCGCCGTATCGGCCGCAACCCGAAAACCGGCGTGGAGGTGCCGATCCTACCGCGGCGCGTTCTGGTATTTCGCCCGAGCCAAGTTCTGAAAGCCCAGATCAACGGCCAGTCCGCACCGGAAGGTGACGACGAATGACCGTTGGCGTGGAGAGTCGGCTGCACGACTCTCTTGATATGCCCGAGCCGCCCAGACCCGACTCCGCGACTATGCGTCTTCGAAAGGCAGCCGGCGCGTTCCGTACGATCAGCGAGGTAGCGGACGAACTTCATATCCCGCAGCACGTCTTGCGGTTCTGGGAAACCAAATTCCCCCAGGTAAAGCCCCTGAAGCGCGGTGGCGGCCGCCGTTATTATCGGCCCGACGACATCGCCTTGCTCCGCCGCGTCTCCGATCTGCTCTATATCCAGGGTTATACGATCAAGGGCGTGCAGCGCCTGTTGCGCGAAGGCGGCGGCCACCTTGCCGATGACATTCCGCCGCCGACCGACGCTGAGCGGGCCGCCGCCGAGGCGGAGCGTAGCCCAGTGCCACCCCAGCTCAGTTTCCTGGCCCCCGAGCCGATGCCCGCCGGTGCGCCCCGACGCCCGAACGAGGCCGAACGCCTCCGCGCCGTTCTTGCCCAAACTCTCGCCGAGCTTGAAGCGATACGCGCACTGCTCCCGTAGGATGTGGTGCCGCTTGGCACCGCACCTTGCTGAAGCGTCGGGCGAGAAGATGCGGTGCCAAGCGGCACCACACCATCACTTGTTCAGTTCGGCCAGCGTGCTGATCACGCGCTCCACCATCCCGTAAGCAATGGCCTCCTCCGCGCTCATCCAATAGTTACGGTCGGTGTCCTTGGCGACTTTCTCGTAGGTCTGCCCGGTCTCCCTGGCGATCAGCCGGTTCAGCCGCTCGCGCATCTTGACGATCTCACGGGCCTCGATATCGATGTCCACCGCCGGCCCTCGCACGCCGCCCATCGGCTGGTGCAGCAGAAAGCGGGTTTGCGGGAGGCAGAAACGGCGCTCCTTCTTGCCGGCCAGGAAGATCAGCGCGCCGGCGCTCGCCACCCAGCCGGTGCCGATCATCCGCACGGGGGCTTCGGCGTCGACGAAGCGGATCATGTCGTGGATAGTGTCGCCGCTCTCCACATGGCCGCCGGGCGAATTCACATACACGTCGATCGGCTCATCCGAGGCGCCGGCCAGCGCCAGCAGCCGGCCGGTGACGTCGCGCGCAACCTTGTCGTTGATCGCCCCAAAGATCAGCACTTTCCGCTGTTTGAGCAGCCGGTGCTCGAGCTCGTTGATCGGCGAGGAGAGCGTTTTGTTGTCATCGGGCTCGCGCTGGTCGGGGCCGAGCGGCTCTGGCACATCCGGCCCCGGCTCGTCCTCATCGTCATCCATGCGCGTCTTGTAGGCGGCCTGCTCGGCCGCGCGCCACGTATTTGCCATCGCGTGCAAAAACTCCCTGCGTCTCGCGTTCCCTTGAAAAATGGTGCAGCGGGGCGCAATTGTCGAGCGTTGAGCGGGAGGAAAGCCAGGGGCTCATCCCCAGGGGCTTACCCGGCTTGAACCGGTGGCGCTCTGGTGGCGACCCACCGGCGCTTGAACCGGTGGCTAAGCCGTTACGGGGTGATATGCCGATATTTCAGGAAACGGTCACGCTCCCGGAGCGCGTCGCTGCAATAGCCCGGCCCCCCAGCCGAATGCCCGGCACCTCGATCAGCCGGTAGCTGACCTGTGCCGCCGCCACCGTAAGCACGAAAACAGCCAGAAAAAGGCTGCCGCCGGTCAAAGCGGCCGCCAACCCGGTTTGCCGGAATAACCAAGCTGGCAACACCCGCTCCAGCAGCGCGATGATCGCGAAGTGCAACAGATAGGCGCTGAAACTTGCCTGCCCAACCATGGCAACAAAGCGGTTCACGATCACCGCCCAAGGCCGCAGCACCAGGGACGTGGCAGCCATGGCGAACAACAGCGCCGCCAGCACGTGCACGGGAACCAGCACATGGTCCCATTGCGGGAGGCGTGGCCAGGGCAGGAATGCCAGCAGCAAAAAGGCACACAGGCACAGCACGCATAGTAACGGAGCAACACTCGCCAAAACTTGGCCAAAACGCTGCCAGCGTTCCCCCGGCGCAAACCGACCCATCGCCTCATACGCAACCAGCCCGACCAAAAATACCGGCAACTGATTAGGCAGCCAGTAATACAAAAACTGATCGGTCGCAGCCGACCCGTATATCGGCCCATAAACACCCGCGCCAATCCGATCGGCCGCCCAGGCGAGAGGAAGGCTTAGCACACACGCGGCAACCGATCGGCTCCATTGCCTTAAAGCCATCATCAGCGGCGGAAAAAGCGCATAGAAGGCCATCTCCGCCTCGATGCTCCAGCCGCCCGGCACACCCACCCAGGCGCCCGGCACGGTCGGCATCTGCGAAGGGCTCCAGCCGCTGGTAAAGGTTACGAACGTTACGATGCGCAGCGCACCGGCATGGCCGCCTGGCAAAATCAACGCGTATGCGGCGGCCGCCAGAAAATAGGCGGGCGCGATCCGAAAAATCCGCCTCAGCGCGAAAGCACGCACGCTCGCCGGCCGGTGCCGCCAGGAATGTGCCAGCGTGATCGCGCTGACCACAAAAAACAGCTGGACGCCCAAAAACCCCAGATTGCTGAATCGTTTGACCGCCCAAGGCAGGTTTTGCGCCATCGGCAACGCATGGCTCGCGATCACCAACGTGACGGCGACACCGCGAAGCGCATCGAGGGCAGGGATGTGGCGAAGCATGGGGCAGCATGTTCTTTCTTGAAAAAAAGAACCAAAAACTTTTACTTCTCGGCAGGGGTCACTCGCGTTCCAGGCGATGGCCAGAGACTAAAAGTCTTTTGCTTCTGCTGTCAGAAAAGAAGGCCTTGGCTTCCTCTACTCTCCCGCTGAAGGCGCCACACCGCCAAACCGGCTTTTTGTGCCCCAACTCCGCCGGCCGGTCAGAAACACAAACCAACCCAGCGCCGCCCCGCTATGCCGAAAAAGCTGAAAGGTGAAGGGCTCAGCGATCGCGGCGAAAAACGCATGGCCCAGATGGTTGCTCACCCGGTCCCCCGTCCAACGCCGGTAAAGCACCACGGAATAGAGGTGAAACCCAAGATCGACCCCGATCTTGCCCAGCATCACCCCCGCCGCCGGCAGAACCACGGCAAACGAACCTGTCGCCAAAAAATATACCAGCAGAAAAAAGGCGGTGAGCCCATAAAAAGGCTGCAGCGTGTCGGCCGCCTTCACCGGCAGCATGGCGGTGCCGAGCCAGCCATAGCGGCGGTTGCCCACCATGTCGCGATACCAGAACTGGGTTTGCAAAAACCCGCCGAACCAGCGGCGGCGCTGGCGCAGGAAGGCGGCCGGGGCCCCTGGCGCATCGGTGCCGGCCACCGCGCGGCCGATCACGCCGCTGCGCCAGGGCAGGTTGTGCAGGGCCGCGTGGCGCAGCAGGCGGTGGGTGAGTTCATAATCCTCCACCAGGCTGTCCGGATCGAACCCGCCCACCTCCAGCAGCGCCGAACGACGATAGCCGGCAAAAGCGCCGGAAATCAGCAGCAGGCTGTCGAGCCGGCTCCAGGCATAACGCGAAATGAAATTGCGGATGTATTCGTAGGTCTGAAAAAACGCGAAAACCCGTCCGCTCAGCGTGGCACCGCAGGTGGGCACCAGCACGCCGGTGGCGGCCACCAAGCCTGGATCGGCGGCAAACGCTTCGCGCATGGCGGCCAGCGCGCCCTCATGCAGGTGTGTGTCGGCATCCACGGTCAGCACGATGTCGGTGTCGATGGCGCCGACGGCCTCGTTCAAGGCGCGCGCCTTGCCGCGATGCGGCAGCCGCAGCCAGCGCAAGGTAGGGCGGATGGCGGAGGGTTCGCTGCATGTGCCGACCGGGGCGGTGCGCAGCCCCAGCTGGCCTAGCACCGCGGCCGTCGCGTCGAAAGAACCGTCATCGGCGATCAGGATCGCGTCGGGCGGGCTGCTTTGAGCGAACAGCGCGGCCAGGGTCTTGGCCAGGATACCGGCCTCGTTGTGCGCGGCGACGATCACGCCGAGGCTCACTGGGGCAGGGGGGACAAGCGGCGGCGCCGGTCGGCGGATCAGGGGTAGGGTCTGCCACAGCACGAAAAGCTGGAGCGCCGTGTCGTAACCCACATAGGCCAGGCCGATTCCCCAGGCGAACACGCCGGCGTCACCAAAAGCCCTGCTGAACAGCAGCACCCACAGCACCAGCACGCCACCATGGATCAGCAGGCTGGCGAGCGGCGTGGGCGGCGGCGCGAAGCGGGGCGAGGCGGCCGCAAAAGCCTGATCGAGGCGGTGTGACAGTTTGCTAAAACCCCGGAGATGTATGGGCTGGCCTGATGACGCCTGCCTCCAGGTATCTGGGGCTTTCGCAGCCACGCGCATCCACCAGATAACGCAAAATGGACGCGAGCGCTAAATCGGTTAACGTCGACCCTGGGGAGGATACGCAGAATGATGCAGAGCGTGCGTTATACGAGGCTTGCCATGCTGTTCCACTGGGTGGTGGCGGTATTCATCACGATCAACGTGCTCCTGGCGCTGACGGTGGATTCGATGCCCAAGATGCTCGAGCGGCCGTTCATCGACATGCACAAATCGCTTGGCATCACCGTGCTGGGCCTGGCGATCCTGCGCGTGCTATGGCGCCTCGCGAACCCGCCGCCCCCCTACCCGCCCGCCTATGCGCCGTGGGAGCGCAAGGCCGCCAATGCCGCGCACTACACGCTGTATGGTCTGATATTCCTGCTGCCGCTTACCGGCTGGATCCATGACAGCGCCTGGAAGGGCGCCCCAACCCATCCGCTCAATCTCTTCTGGGTGATCCCCTGGTTCCGCTTCGGTTTCATCCAAGACCTGGCTCCGGCGACGAAGGAGACCCTGCATTCCGTGTTCTTTCAGATCCACAGTTTGCTGGGCTACGCCCTGTATGCCGTCGTCGCCCTCCACATCGCGGGCGCCCTCAAGCACCAGTTCGTGGACAAGGAACCCGAATTGCAGCGCATGTTACCCGGGTCATAGACGATCAAAACGCCAGTAGAGCGGCACGCGCCCGGCTCTAAGGGCTTTGGCTTCGTAGCGCGTGGGCGGCCAGCCATACGGACGCGTGGTAGCAGGAGGTGCGTAGGCGAACAGGTGGGTGTGTGCGCCCATCACCTCGGTAACCCATTCCTGATAGGTGGGATCGTCGCTGGCGATGCGCCACTCCGCCCCCGGCTTCAGGCGCGAAGCGGCCAACTGCACGGTATCCGGGTGCACGAACCGCCGTTTGGCATGGCGCGCCTTCGGCCATGGATCGGGGAACAGCAGAAACATCCGGTCCAGGCTGGCCTCAGGCAAGGCGCGCAGCAGCGCCCGCGCATCATCGTCCCACAGGCGCAAATTGGCGGGCAGCGGGGACGTCGCCTCCCCGCCTTCCGGCACCAGGGCTGCCAGCAGCGAACAAATGCCCTGCTCGAACACCTCGCAGGCAATCAGCCCCGCCTGGAGATGCGCCGCCGCCTGCGCCCGCGCATGCTCGCCGCCGCCAAAACCAACCTCCAGCCAGAGTTGTGTGACCGGCGGCGGGAAAGCCGCGCCCGGCGCGTAGCGAAGGCGCGGGAGGGTCACATTCAGCAAAAGCTGCTGGCGCGGCCGCAGCGCATGCGTTCGTTGGCGGCCGTAGAGGCGGTCGGGGGATGGTTTTACGGCCAAGGCAATCCAAGACGAAAGGAAGCACTTCTTTTCAGAAGAAAAGAAGCAAAAGAATTTTGTTCTTTAAACAGAACAAAATTCTTTTGCTTCTTTTTTGAAAAACGAACGCCTTGCCTATCTCCCAAAGGCCGACTTCAACGCTGGCACCAGATCCGTCCGCTCCCAGGTAAAGAACCCGTCATGCGGCGTGCGCCCAAAATGCCCATAGGCGCTCGTCGGCACATAAATCGGCGCGTTCAGCTTCAGGTGCTCGCGTATGCCGCGGGGAGACAGATTCATCAGCTCCCGCAGCGTCTTTTCGAGCTTCGCTTCCTCGACATCCGCGCCCGTGCCGTGCAGCTCCACATACACCGAAAGCGGGTGGGCAACGCCGATCGCGTAGCTGATTTGTATCGTACAGCGCTGGGCCAATTCCGCCGCCACCACGTTTTTGGCCAGGTATCGCGCGGCATAGGCGGCGCTGCGGTCCACCTTTGTCGGGTCCTTGCCCGAGAACGCGCCGCCGCCATGCGGGGCGGCACCACCATAGGTGTCCACAATGATTTTTCGGCCCGTGAGGCCGCAATCCCCGTCCGGGCCGCCAATGACGAAATTGCCAGTGGGATTGATGTAAAGCTGGTCGTCACCGCACATCCAGCCTTCCGGCAGACACTCCGCGATGACCGGTTTCACCTCGGCAAAAATGTCGCGCTGGTCCATCCCCTCATCGTGCTGGGTGGAAAGCACCACGCTGGTGGCGCCGATCGGCTTGCCGTCAACGTAGTGCAGCGTCACCTGGCTCTTGGCGTCGGGTTGCAGGCCGGCCACCCGTGCGTCGCCGGCGTGGCGGAGCTCCTTGATGCGGCGGAGGATAAGATGGGCGTAATGGATCGGCGCCGGCATCAGGCTTTCGGTCTCGGTGGTGGCGTAGCCGAACATGATGCCCTGGTCGCCGGCGCCTTCATCCTTGTTGCCGGCGCTGTCCACGCCCACCGCGATATCCGCGCTCTGCGCGTGCAGGTGGCATTCCACATGCGCGTTTCGCCACGAAAACCCCTCCTGGTCGTAGCCGATCTCGCGCACTGCCTCGCGCGCCAGATGGATCAGGTGCTCGGGCGTGACCGAGGCCGGCCCGCGTGTTTCGCCAGCGAGCACGATCCGGTTGGTGGTGACCAGCGTTTCGCAGGCGACGCGGGCATACGGGTCGGCCGCGAGAAACGCGTCGAGAACCGTATCGCTGATCCGGTCGGCGACCTTGTCGGGGTGCCCTTCGGATACGGATTCGGACGTGAAGAGAAAATCGCCCTTGTCGCGCATGATCTGCTTTCGTTGCCTCTGAAAGGCAAGCTGAATGGCGGAAAGGGCCAGGGGGGTCAAGTTGTGCAAAGCGGCAGAACTTCCCGCGCATCACTTGCCAAGCCGCCGGAACCCGGGGTCGTGCGGACTGTTCTGCGCCCATGCCGATCGCACTAACCCACCTGCCGCCGCCCTCGCGCTCGGCCTTCCTGCTGGATTTCGACGGCACACTGGTCGATATCGCGCCGCGTCCCGAGCTGGTGATCGTGCCGGAGGGGTTCGCCGCTTGCCTGCACCGCTTGAGGGACCTTTGCGGCGGAGCGCTGGCGATCGTCACCGGCCGGCCCATTGCCCAGATCGACGGTAAGCTCGGGGAGGCGCGTTTCGCCATCGCCGGCGAGCACGGCACCGCACTCCGCCCCGCGCCTGATGCACCGGTCCAAGAGCTGCCATTGCCCGACTTGCCGCAACATTGGGTGGACGCGGCGCAGGCGGTGGTGGCAGCCCATCCCGGCGCGCTGATCGAGCCGAAGCGAAACGGTTTTGTGCTGCATTATCGCGGTGCGCCCGCGTCAGGCGAGCAGCTGCACGCTGTTCTGGCGCACCTGGTCGCCGAACAACCCGACCTGTTCTGCCTGCTGCCCGCGAAAATGGCGTGGGAGGTACGGCCCGTCGGGATGGACAAGGGCACCGCCGTGCGCGCGCTGATGGCCCAGCCTCCCTTCGCTGGCCGCCGACCCATCTTCATCGGCGACGATGTCACCGATGAGGATGGCATGCGTGAGGCACGTGCTTTGGGCGGCCTGGGCTTACGGGTACCGGAAGAGTTTGCCGATGCCGCCGCCGTGCGCCTTTGGATCGAAATTTTGTCGCACGCGCGGGCCGGGGCCGATGCATGGCCCGCCTGGTAATCGTTTCAAACCGCGTGCCGGCGGTGCGCGGCAAGAAGCAGTTGGCCGGCGGCCTCGCGGTGGCGCTGAAGGACGCCATCGCCGCGCGCGAAACCCTGTGGTTCGGCTGGTCTGGCCGGGAGATCGCTGGCACGCCTGCGGAAAAACCGCATCTTCGCGAGGCGGGCGCTGTCAGTTTCGCGACGATCGACCTGTCGAAGGGGCAGTACCGCGGTTTCTATGTCGGCTTCTGCAACACCATGATCTGGCCGCTGCTGCATGGCCGGGTCGGCCAGGCGGTGTTCCGACGCGACGAACTGGATAGCTATCTCGAGGTGAACGCATTTTATGCGAGGGCCCTCGCCTCGGTGCTGAAGCCGTCCGATACGGTGTGGGTGCACGATTACCAGCTGATCCCCTGCGGCGAGGCGCTGCGCGATGCCGGGGTGAAAAACCGGATGGGGTTTTTCCTGCACATCCCATTCCCGCCGCCCTTCCTGTTCGATACGCTGCCGCAAGGCGACAGGTTGCTGCGCAGTTTTGCCGCCTACGATTTGATCGGCCTGCAAACGCAGGATGATGCCGACAACCTCAACCACTGTTTTGCGCGCGCCGGCGTAAAAGCGCGCGCGACGGCATTCCCCATTGGCATCGACCCCCAAAGCTTTGCGCGCGCGGCCGAAAATTCCGTGGGCTCGGACGACCAGATACGCCTGGAGCAAAGCCTGAGCAGCCGCGCGCTGATCCTCGGCGTGGACCGTCTGGACTACACCAAGGGACTGCCGGAGCGGTTCCGCGGCTTCGCGCAATTGCTGAAACGCTATCCGGAACACTGCAACAAGGTCACCTTCCTGCAGATCGCCCCGGTATCGCGCGGCGACGTGGCGCAATACCGCACCCTGAAACGGGAGCTCGATGCCCTGGTCGGCCGAATCAATGGCGAGTTCTCGCAATTCGACTACATGCCGCTGCGCTATATGAACACATCCGTCGCGCGCGACACGCTGGCAGGCTTTCACAGGCGCGCCCGGGTTGGCCTGGTTACCCCGCTGCGCGACGGCATGAACCTGGTTGCGAAGGAGTATGTGGCCGCCCAGGATCCGGCCGATCCCGGCGCGCTGGTTCTATCGAAATTCGCCGGTGCCGCTGCCGCGATGAAGGGTGCCATCCTGGTCAACCCCTTCGACCCCGACGAGATCGCCGACGCGCTGGATGTGGCACTACGCTTGGACCGCAAGGCGCGCCAGGTGTGCTGGCGCACGATGGATGCGGCGGTTCAGGCAAGCACGGCCGAGATCTGGGCGGAAGGTTTTCTCGGGCAATTGGAGGCGTAGTATCGTCGGCCCAAATCACTCCATTTAAGGGGTCAGGGTTATTGTGAGGGGGACGTGGTCGCTGGGCTGGTCTTGGCCGCGCTCGGCTTTGTCGGGGGTGGCGGAAACGAGGCGTTCGGCGATTATGGGGGAGAGCAGAGCGTGATCGATGCGCAGGCCGCGGTTCCTGGCCCAGCAGCCTGCCTGGTAGTCCCAGAATGTGTAGATGGCGCCTTCGGGTTTGAGGGCGCGGATCGCGTCCGTGAGGCCGCCCCAGATCAGTTGGTAATAGCGGTCGCGGGTTTCGGGGCGGACCAGCGCGTCGTCGGGGCCCAAAACGCCCGCGGCAAAATCGATATCCTCCGGACAGACATTGTAGTCGCCGGCGAGAACCAGCGGGATGTCATCGGCCAACAGGGTCGCGGCGTGGGCACGCAGGCACTCCATCCAGCGGAGCTTGTAGGCGTAGCCGGTCTCGCCGTTGGAATTGCCGTTGGGGAGATACAGATTGCCGACGCGCAGGCCTTCATAAGCGATTTCGATGTAGCGGGCTTGTGCGTCATCCTCTGGCAGGCCGGGCAGGCGGGTGAGCATGACGTCCGGCGGGCTACGCGAGAGGATGGCGACGCCGTTAAAACCCTTTTGGCCGACAATGGCTGCGTGCCAGCCCATCTGCGCGAAGACCGGCGGAAAATTGGCGGCTTCGCACTTGATTTCCTGCAGCAGCAGGAGGTCGGGCGAGTTGGCATTGAGCCAGCGGATGATGGATTGCTCGCGCGCCCGGCTGCCGTTCACGTTCCAGGTGCTGATCTTCACGGGAAGCGGGCGAGCTAGTCGATCGAGAAGCTGGTGCCGCAGCCGCAGGCACTCGTGGCGTTCGGGTTGCGCACCGTAAAATAGCTGCCCATCAACTCGTCGGCGTAGTGCAGCTCGGCGCCGCCGAGGAGGTCGAGGCTGACCGGATCGACGACGACCCGGGCGGGACCGCGCTCCACCACGAAATCGTCGGGCAGGACGGCTTCGTCGAGATCGAATTTGTATTGGAAGCCGCTGCAGCCGCCGGCGAGCACGGCCACGCGCAAAGCGGCGGGCTTTCCCTCGGCGGCGATGATCTCGGCGACGCGCGCGAGGGCTTGGTCTGAGACTGAGAAACTCATCTTACGAAGATAAGCAGGCCGGGGGAGATGTGCCATCCCCCCGGCGTTCCTTTTGTTGCCGCGAGCACGTCCCAGGTCTACCAAGGCCCATGGATTTGGCACCTTATGCGGTTTCTCCCGGCACCAGCCGGGGGCGGCTTTATCATGAGCCGGAAAGCCCCTCGCGCAGCCCGTGGCAGCGCGACCGCGACCGGGTGATCCACAGCTCGGCGTTTCGAAAACTGCAGTATAAAACGCAGGTTTTCGTGAACCATGTGGGCGATTTCTATCGCACGCGGCTGACCCATAGCCTGGAGGTGGCGCAGATCGCCCGTTCGATCGCGCGCGAGCTTCGGCTGGACGAGGATTTGGCGGAGGCGCTCGCACTGGCCCACGATCTGGGCCATCCGCCCTTCGGCCATGCGGGAGAGGAGGCGCTGAACCTGCGGATGAAGCCGTTCGGGGGATTTGATCACAACGCCCAGACACTGCGCGTGGTGACGCGGCTGGAGACCAAATACGCAGGTTTTGACGGGCTGAACCTGACCTGGGAGACGCTGGAGGGCCTGGTGAAGCATAACGGGCCCTTGCCTAAGCCGGCCCCCTATATCCAGGCCTATAGCGCCAAGCACGATCTGATGCTGGGCACCCATGCCTCAGCCGAGGCGCAGGTGGCTGCCCTGTCGGACGACATCGCCTACCACAGCCACGATCTGGATGACGGGATGCGCTTCGGGCTGTTCGGGCCGGAGGAACTGGCGCACCTGCCGATCACCCGGGAGGCGCTGGCGGAGGCGGGGCGGCTCAGCTTCGACATGCCGCAAAAGCGGCTGCGTCACGAAACCATCAGGCGCGTGATCAACACGCTGATCGGCGACCTTGTGGAAGAGACTCGCGCGCGGTTGCGCCGGCTGGATCCGCAAAACCCCGACGACATTCGGCGCGCGAAAAAGCCGGTGGTGGGATTTAGCCCGGCGATCGGCGAGGCCAATTACGCGATTAAGGAGTTTTTGCGCGCGCGCATGTACCGCCATTGGCGGGTGAACCGGATGACCTCCAAGGCGCGGCGGCTGACGGAAGAGCTGTTCGGCTTGCTGCATGCCGATCCGGCGACGCTGCCTGATGGCTGGCGCGCCCAGGCGGGCGAGGGGCAGCCGGCGCAGGCGGCACAGGTGGTATGTGATTACGTGGCCGGGATGACCGACCGGTTTGCGCAGGAAGAGTATAAGCGGCTGACCGATATCGCGATGCCCGGGTAGTGCACGTCTTTCTATGCGGCGCGGCAGTGGGAGGCAGCGAGCAGCCCACCCTATGGCCGCTGGAAGCGTTGTGAAGCCGCAGAGACGCCCGGGACGGCGGGATTTTCTGCTGCCGGCTGCGGCGCTGATGGTGGCGATGGTGTCGATCCAATACGGGGCGACCTATGCGAAGGGAATGTTCCCGACCGTGGGGGCGCCGGGTACCACGGCGCTTCGGCTAAGTACGGCCGCGATCATGCTGGGTGTGGCGCTGCGGCCGTGGCGCGGGGCGGTGCGGCGAGGGGCGGTGCCGGCGCTGATCGGCTATGGCGCGTCGTTGGGCGTGATGAACCTGCTATTCTATATGGCGCTGGCGCGTATCCCGCTCGGGATCGCGGTGTCATTGGAATTCACCGGGCCGCTGCTGGTATCCGTGTTGTCGTCGCGCAGGGCGCTGGATTTCGGGTTTGTCGGGCTGGCGGTGGCGGGGTTGTTTCTGTTGCCGCCGACCGCCCATGCGGCACATGCGCGGGACTGGGTGGGGGGGGGGCTGGCGTTTGGCGCGGGCGCGTGCTGGGCGCTGTATATCGTGTTCGGCCAGCGGTCGGGCGGCGAGCTTGGCACGCAGACCACCGCCATCGGCACGGCCGTCGCGGCGGCGCTGGTGCTGCCGGTGGGGGTGGCGCAGGCCGGATGGTCGTTGCTGCATCCTGGTGTTTTGCTGAGCGGCGTGGTGGTGGGATTCTTCTCCAGCGCGCTGCCCTATTCGCTGGAGATGGTGGCGCTGACCCGGATGAAGGCGCGCGTTTACGGGGTGATGACCAGCCTGGAGCCGGCGCTGGGAGCGATCATGGGGCTGCTGCTGTTGCATGAGCAGTTGAGCGCCGCGCAATGGTTTGGCATTGCGGCGGTGGCTTCGGCCGCGTTGGGGGCAACGGCCACCTCCGATTGTCCATCGATTTTGCCGGAATAGGTGGCGCGGGTCGAGGGTTGCGGTGGTGCGTGGTGCCCACCTCCAACGGTCACGGGTGAAGGAACAAGTCGAGCGCGCTGGTGAAGGGGGGAGGCAGGGGGAGGGCATGGATGATGGGTTCAGGCATGGGGTCATAGGTTCCGCCGGTGCTTGCCGGGGCGACGGAAAGGCCAAAGATTTCCATGGCGGACAAGCCGCTGGTGTCGATGGCGGTGATCTTGAGATCAAGCGCGGTGACGGTTTTTGGGGTGGTGCCGGAAAAACTGAGCGTGGATGCGGCGAATGCCAGCCAGCTGGGCAGGGCGGCGCCGTTCGATAGGGTAGCCTTGTAAGTAAGATGTTCGCCTTGCGGGTCGAGAAAACTGGCGGTGGGCAAGGCGAAGGTGAAGGCGCTGTGTTCGGCGAGCGTTTGGGCGGGTTCGGGGATGCTCAGCGACGGGGCGGCGGCGGGCACACTGACCGCGAAGCTGGTGGAGGCGGCTTCGCCCAGCGCGTCGGTCGCAGTCACGACCAAGGAGAATTTTTCGAGGCCCGCCGGCACGGTGCCGGAGAATTTTGCCGTGCCTGGATTGAAGGTGAGCCAGGCCGGCAGGCCGGACGCGCTGAGCGTGGTGGCGGACCCTTGGGGATCCTTGAACAGGGTGGCGGGCAGGGTGAACGCGATATCGGCTCCCTGCTGCCAGGTTTGGGCCGCGATCTTGCCTTCCAGAACCGGCGGTTTTGGCGCCGGGCTGATCGTGTCGATCGCAAGGGTCTGCCAGTCGCCCCAATAGGTGCCGTTGCTGGCGCGTATCTCCAGCGTCGTGTTGGTGGGCGCGCTGCCGGCCGAAAGCGACAGCAGGGAGAGCGAGGCGGCGGTGATCGGGCTCGCCTGCGACGCGCTGACGGGCTTCGCCCCGAGCAGCAGGCTGTCGGTGCCGCCGGTCTCATATACCTCGTATGCGGTGATGGGCTTGTGCGCGGGGTCGGTGGCGGAGACCAGCGTGGCGAGCGAAACTGTGGTGCCGGTGGTGAGCGTGACAGTGGCGGATTTGTCGCTGATGGCGGGCGCATCCAGCGCGTAGATGACGACCGAACTGGGGTTGATGCCCGCGAATTCCTGGGCGGCGGCATGCGGGGCGGAGATGGTGATGTCGCTGGCCGAACCGTCATGCGCGCTGTTCTGTATGGCGCCGCCCTGGCCGATATAGGTGATGTTGTCGACCAGCATGGCGGTGCTGCCCGCGCCGGAGACGCAAGTGGTGATGTGGCCCGATGTGGCTGAGGTCGCGAACACCACCATGTCGCCGGCCGAGACCAGGCTTTGCCAATTGGCGTTACTGCTGACCGGTCCGTTATAAAGCACGCTCCATTCGCCGTTGGCGGCACCCGCTTTGTCGATTTCGGTGCTCTGCACGGGCAGGCCGGCGCCGGCCTCGGCGGCGATGGTGCTGGCGAGCACCCAGCAGCCATCCTCGTTCCAGGCCTGGCCGACCATGGCGAGCGCGGCCGCGGCGATGCCGTCGGGGGTCGCCTCGGCGGGGGGCGGGTTGGCGAAATCGTTGCTCGTGGCGATGGTAGCCGAGCCGAAATAGCCGGCCGCATCCTGCTGGGTGAGCGCATAGGCGTTGCCGGCGTCGGCTTCGGCCAGAAAGATGTTGCTGGTGCCGAAAAAGGAGAGGTTGATGACGTCGTTCGGGCTGGTGCTGTCGGTGAAGTCGAGCGCGCCCAGCGTGCCGTAGGCGGCGTTGAAATACTGGCCAGTGGATGGCTGCCAGGTGAACACGATGCCGGCGCCGCGCGCGTCGCCGCCGATCGAGTCGAGGCCAAGGGTTTCGCCGCCGCCCACGAAACTGCCGGTGGCGCCGGTGCTGGTCGCGGTATATTCGTTACGGTCGAGTGCATCGACCACCAAATAGGTGGGGTTGCCGGTGGCGGTGAGGGTGACGAGCGAAGAGAGGGCGATGGTCGTGTCGCCGCCCGCGTTGTCGACGAGAGCGGTATCCAGCAGTTTGAGAGTCATGGTGTCACATCCGGTGGGGGGCGCGTCTCAGGATGCGTGGCTTGGGTTAACGGGGCGCTAATCGCAGGGCTTTGTGCACCAGGTTGCGCCTGGCGGCGCTGCCTGACAGAGATGCCGTCTTTCGCCGACATGGGAAGCGTGACGTGAGCCAGAATCTATATGCCGACATGCGGGGGTGCGTGATCGCTGCCCTGAAGGCCGCCGTGCCGGATTTGCCGGAGGAGGTGGCGGCGCGGGTGGAGGTGTCGCCGTCGCGCGATGCGGCGCATGGCGACATGGCGACCAATGCGGCGATGGTGGCGGCACGCCATGCGCGGGCGAAGCCGGCGGAGCTGGCGGCGCGGATCGTGGCGGGATTGGCGGGGGCACCCGGGATTGACCAGGCTTCGGTCGCCGGACCGGGCTTCGTCAATCTGCGGCTGACGCCCAAGAGTATCCGCGCGCAACTGCCGGTGATGTTGCGCGAAATGGAGGCGTATGGCGACAGCGCGGCCGGGCAGGGCGTCGTGGTGAACGTGGAATATGTCTCCGCCAACCCGACCGGGCCCATGCATATCGGCCATTGCCGTGGCGCGGTGGTGGGCGATGCCTTGGCGAACCTGCTGCAGAAAGCAGGGTTTTCCGTGACCAAGGAGTTTTATATCAACGACGCGGGGGCGCAGGTGGTGGCCCTCGCCTGGGCGGCCTATTGGCGGTATCTGCAAGCGCTGGGCACGAATCTTACGGAAGATGATTTTGCCGCGCGGGTGCCGGGCGGGCTGCAATATCGCGGCGATTACCTGGTGGCCGTGGGGGCGGCACTTGTTGAACAGCATGGCGGCGCCTTGGCCGGACCGGATGTGACGCCGGCAGACCCCGTGCTGTGGCTGGATATCGTGCGCGATACCACAATTGCGATTATGCTTGCCAGGATAAGGGAGGATCTGGCGGCGCTGGGCGTGGTGCATGATGTGTTCACCTCCGAGCGCGGGCTGTTGGAGAGCGGGGCGGCGGAGCGTGCGATAGAGCGTTTGCGCGCGCATGGGCTGATCTATGAAGGCGTGCTGGAACCGCCGAAGGGCAAGACGCCGGAGGATTGGGAGCCGCGCGCGCAAACCTTGTTCCGCGCCACCGCGTTCGGCGACGACGTCGATCGGCCGCTAAAAAAATCCGACGGCAGCAACACGTATTTTGCCAATGACATCGCCTACCACGCCGACAAGGTTTTACGCGGGGCGCAGGTGATGATCGATGTGTGGGGCGCCGATCATGGCGGCTATGTCAGCCGGATGAAGGCGGCGGTGCGCGCATTGAGCGAAGGTGCCGATAGCCTGGATATCCTGCTCTGCCAGATCGTGCATGTCGTGCGCGGCGGCGTGCCCGTGAAAATGTCGAAGCGGGCCGGGAGTTTCGTGACGTTGCGAGACCTGATCGAGGAGGTCGGGCGCGATGTGGTGCGGTTCACCATGCTGACGCGCAAGCCGGATGCGCAGATGGAATTCGATCTGGACCTGGCGGTGGCGCAGACGCGGGAGAACCCGGTTTTTTATGTGCAGTATGCGCATGCGCGCTGCCGTTCGGTGCTGCGCGCGGCGGCGGAAAAATTCGGCGTGGCGGCGCTGGCGCCGGAGGCCTTGGCGGGGGCGGAGCTAGGCAGCCTGGTCGCGGAGCCGGAGCTAGCGTTGATCCGCCGCTTGCTCGAATGGCCGCGCGTGGTGGAGGGGGCGGCGCTGGCGCATGAGCCGCACCGAATTGCGTTTTTTCTCTATGACTTGGCGGGCGACTTTAATATGCTGTGGAACCGAGGCAAGGACGATGCTGCGCTGCGTTTCCTGCAGGAGGGCCAACCGGCTGAGACGCTGGCTCGGCTCGCCCTGGTTTCGGCGGCGGCGGCGGTAATCCGGTCTGGCCTGGCTGTGCTGGGCGTCGTTCCGGTCGAGGAGATGAGATAGGAGGCTTTCCGTGTCCGAAATGCGGCCAATCACGCAGAATTTTGCGCGCCCCTCTTACCGGCCGCCGGAGCAGTCGGGCATAGACCCGGAGGTGCGCCGCATGGCGGTAATGGCGGCCGGCGTCGGTGGCGTGTTGGCGCTGGCATTGGGCGCGCTGAGTTATGTGTGGCCGGCTGCGCATCACGGCGTGCCGGTGATCGAGGCGCCTGCCTTGCCGGTGCGGGTGAAGCCGGACCATCCGGGCGGCATGCAGGTGGCGGGCGCCGACGATTTCGGGCCGGCGGGTATGGAGAGATTGGCGCCGCCGCCGGAGAAGCCGGCGATCCGCGCACTGCATGCGAAGCGCATCGAGCATGCCGAACCGCATGAGGCAGTGGTGCCCGTGAAGGCGAAAGAGCCGCCAATGGCGACGCCGGCAGCCCCAGCGCCGGTGCCAGCCGCCGCGCCGAGCGGGATTGCGGTGCAGTTGGCAGCGTTCGAGAGCGAGCAGGCGGCGCAGCAGGATTGGGGGAAAATGGCGGAGAAGATGCCCGATTTCTTCAACGGCCATGTGCCGGTGGTGGAGCGGGCGCAGTTGGTGGGGCGCACGGTGTATCGGCTTCGCACCGGCGGGTTTGCGGATTTGGCTGCGGCGAAGGCGTTTTGCGCGGAGGTGCAGGCGAAAGGCGGGGATTGTTCGGTGGCCGCGTTCTGAAGGTAGGGCGCGAGTCGGAAGCGAGGCTCAAAAGCCTTTTGGTTCTTTTCTTCGGACATAACGCGCTTTCTGACTTTCGAGTGTCCTGCCCCCGAAGTCCGCAGTTCTTCACGGCGGGCGCAATCCAACGAACTTTGGACTCGCGACACTAGCCTGGTTACGGCACGTTGGTGGGCTGAAGCCCATCCTATCGCATTGATCCGGTGATGTTGAGGGGGCGGAGGTAGGGTTGGTAGGGGGCGGCGCGGGCGATGGCGTGCGGGTGGAGGGGGGCGCGGATTTGCGTGGCGCTGGCGGTTTGTACGGGCCGGGCGGAGTGGTGGAAGTTGAGGCAGGATGGATTCCAGGGCAGGCCGCAATGAGCGAGGATGCGGCGGATTTCGCCTTCGGGGTCGGCGATCACGGATTCGTAGTCGACATCGAGCATGATGGAGGCGGGGATCACGCCGCGCCAATGCGCCATGAGATGCTGGTAGGCCTTATAGTAGCGGCCTAATTCGCCAAGGTCGAAGCTGTAGGCGTGGCCGGCGCGGAAGAGTTTGGAGAAGCAGGAGAAGCAGGTGTCGGCCGCGTTACGGCGTGTGTGGAGGATGCGCGCCTTGGGCAAAGCGAGGTGGATGAGGCCGGCATAAAGAAAGTTGCCTGGCATCTTGTCGGTCACGCGCGGGGCGCCGTTGGACAGGGTTTGCAGTGTGTCGAGATAGGTTCGCGCGAGGTTGCGCAGGCTTTGGGGCTGAAGCTGGGTGAAGGCTTCGGGGAACGCGTCTGGGGCGAGGATGGCGCTGGCGATACGGGAGAAATCGGTGCGTTCGCCGGCGCCGAAAATCTCCGGATGCGCAGAGAGGATTTGTTCCAGCAGGGTGCTCCCTGAGCGGGGCATGCCAAGGATGAAGATCGGCGTGGCGTCTGTCACGCCATGGCCGTGCCACGATCGCATGTTGGCCGTGCTGAAGATGTGGGCGATGCGTTGCATTGTGCAAAGTGTTTTCGCTTCGTCATAGGCGATTGTGGCGCGTTTGAGGGCGTTGCCGGCGAAGAGTTGGGCGAAGGCGCGCTCGGTATTACCGCAATCGTCATGCGCCTTGCCAAGCGCGAAATGCAGCGCGATTCGGTTATCCAGCGAGATGTCGGAACCAAGCTCTGCCATCGCCTCCATGGCGGCGATCAGGGGATCGCCGACGGAAAAGTGTTTGAGGTTGGCGAGATTGAGGTAGGCGGTTCCGGTGGGGGCGCAGGCGAGGGCAGCCTCGCACGCGGC
>Ga0116226_10000081_pt1 | contig 65918 bp, 61 predicted proteins | sample S1TSphfallax_FD_89692 | JGI IMG/M metagenome (GOLD analysis project Ga0116226, IMG submission 89692) | Host-associated microbial communities from peat moss isolated from Minnesota, USA - S1T2_Fa - Sphagnum fallax MG | ecosystem: Host-associated > Plants > Peat moss > Unclassified | place: USA... | reverse complement strand
GACATGCCGGCCTGGCTGCGGGACATGCCGATCAATCCGCACCTGCTGGACCCGAGCCTCTACCACCGCAAGTCCCGCCGACCCCGAAAAAGAATGGCCTGAGAAAGCCAATTCCTTGGCACGGTCATTTCGTTACGTTAACAAAACGATTGCGCCGACGCCGCTGGCAATAGCCTCCCCCCCTATGCCATACCCTCCAGATGACCCACACCATCCGCGACCGAAAGAAGCTGCTCGACCGGGTGCGCCGCATTCGCGGCCAGGTCGAGGCGATCGAGCGCGCGCTCGACAGCGAGGCCGGCTGCGAGCAGGTCATGCACCTGCTCGCCGGCACGCGCGGCGCGATGGCCGGGCTGATGGCCGAAGTGGTCGAGGACCATGTGCGCACCCATCTCGTCGATGCGGCAAAGCACCCCGGCGCGCTGAACCAGGACGCCGCCGGGCAATTGCTCGACGTGATCCGCAGCTACCTGAAATGAGCGGTGCGGTGGGCGAGACCGAGGTCCGACGGCACCGCCACATCTTCCTCGGCGCCGACCACGCGCGCGGCGCGCGCAAGACCTGGGCGGTGATCTGGCTGTGCGGCGCGATGATGGCGCTTGAGATCGGCGGCGGCCTGCTGTTCGGCTCGATCGCGCTGGTCGCCGACGGGCTGCACATGAGCACCCATGCCGGCGCCCTGCTGCTCGCCGCGCTGGCCTACAGCTACGCAAGCCGCCACGCCGAGGACCCGCGCTTCACCTTCGGCACCGGCAAGCTCGGCGATCTCGCCGGTTTCAGCAGCGCCATCATCCTGGCGATGATCGCGCTGCTGATCGGCTACGAATCCGCGACCCGGCTGGTCAGCCCGGTGCCGATCCGCTTCAACGAGGCGATCCCGATCGCCGGCCTCGGCCTGCTGGTCAACCTCGCCAGCGCCTGGCTGCTCGGCGGCGGCGCGCACCCTCACGACCACGGCCACCATCACCACGACCACGATGATCACGACCACGATCACGAGCACGATCACGACGATCACCAAGGCGCCGCCCACCGCGACAACAATCTGCGCGCCGCGATCGTCCATGTGATGGCGGACGCCGCCGTCTCGGTGCTGGTGATCGCCGGCCTGCTGCTGGCGCGCGCGTTCGGCTGGCTGTGGATGGACCCGCTCGCCGGCCTCGCCGGCGCGCTGGTGATCGCGAGCTGGGCGTTCGGCCTGGTGCGCGACACCGGCGCGATCCTGCTCGACATGACGCCCGACCGCCGCATCGCCGACGCCGTGCGCAACACCATCGAGCGCGACGGCGACCGGCTCGCCGATTTCCATTTGTGGCGGCTCGGGCCGGGCCATCTCGGCGCGATCGTCGCGGTGGCCACCCGCAACCCGCGCGGCCCCGATTTCTATCGCGCGAAACTGTCGGATTTCGAGGAACTTTCGCACGTCACGGTCGAGGTCCGCCGGATGACGTAGCCCGCCCCGGCCCCTATGTTGCGCCGACACCACCGGGCACTGACTGGCATGACCTCGCAACCGCCTTCCGCCTCCCTCGTCCAGGAGTTCGGCCGCGTCCGCGCCCTCGCGCCGGAGATCGCCGCCGGCCGCCTGACCTCGGCCGAACTGGTCGAACGCGCGCTGTCGCGCATCGCCGCGATCGACGCGACCGTGCAGTCCTGGGCGATCGTGCTGGCCGAGGAAGCCCGCGCGACCGCCCGCGCGCTCGATGCCGAGGCGCGGGAAAACCGCGTGCGCGGCCCGCTGCACGGCATCCCGGTCGGCATCAAGGACGTGATCGACGTGGCCGGCCAGCCGACCCGCGCCAACTGCCCGGCCCGCGCCGGGCTGCCGCCGGCCGGCGCCGACGCGACCGTGGTGGCGCACCTGCGCGCCGCCGGCGCGGTGATCCTGGGGAAAGTCCACACGACCGAACTCGCCTACATGGAATCCGTGCCGCCGACCCGCAATCCGCACGACCTGACGCGCACGCCCGGCGGCTCCTCCGCCGGTTCGGCGGCGTCGGTCGCCTCCGGCACGGTGCCGTTCGCGCTCGGCACGCAGACGGCGGGCTCGGTCAACCGCCCGGCCGGCTATTGCGGCATCGGCGCGTTCAAGCCCTCGACGCTCGCAATCGGCGGCGCCGGCGTGATCCCGCTCGCCCCCAGCTTCGACACCGTCGGCGCGTTCGGCGCGACGGCGGCCGAGGCGGCGCTGCTCGCATCGGGCTATGCCGGCGCGCATCTGCGGATCGGCCTCGGCGCGGCGCGCGGCAGCCGCATCGTCGTGCTCGCCGACCCGCTGCTCGACCGTGCCGACGCCGAGGTGCGGGCGGCGGTTGCCGCCCTCGTCGGGCGCCTCGCCGACTTCGGCCTGCCGGTCGCGCACGCGGCCTCGCCGGTGTCGCTGGAGGAATTGCGGGCCACGCAGCGCGTCGTCATGCTGGCCGAACTCGGCCGCAACCAGGGCGGGCTGCCGGCCAACGGAGTCTCGGCAAGGCTCGCCACCGACATCGCCGAGGGCCTGAGCACCCCGGCCGCCACCTATCACCGCGCCCTGTCCGCCATCGCCGGGCTGCGACGGCGGTTCTGGGAGTCGTTCGGCCCGTCCGACATCCTGCTGCTGCCGGTCGCCCCCGCCGTCGCGCCGGTCGGCACCGCGACCGGCGACCCCTCGTTCATCGCGCCGCTGACCGCCCTCGGCGGCCCGGTCGCGACCGTCCGCGCCGGCACCGGCGCGGCGACGGGGATGCCGGTCGGCGCGATGCTGACCGCGTCTCCCGGCACCGACTCCCGCCTCGCTGCGTTCCTGCTGGACGAGGCCGACGCCTCGCTGGATCTGTAGCGGTGGGCGACAGCTTCCCGGTCACGCTGCTCGACCTCGCCGGCAGCATCGCGCTGCTGCTGTGGGGCGTGCGCATGGTGCAGACCGGCGTGCAGCGCAGTTTCGGCGCCCGCCTGCGCACCGCACTCGGTGCCGCGCTGCGCACGCCGGCCAAGGCGTTCCTGACCGGCCTCGGCGTCACCGCGATCCTGCAAAGCAGCACGGCAACCGGCCTGATGGTCTCGGGCTTCGCCGCCGGCGGTCTCGTCGACCTCGTGCCCGCGCTCGCCGTCATGCTCGGCGCCAATGTCGGCACGACGCTGATCGTGCAACTGCTCTCGCTCGACCTGTCGGCCGCGACGCCGGCGCTGATCCTGCTCGGCGTGCTGATGTTCCGGCGCGGCCAGGTCACCCGCACCCGCGACCTCGGCCGCGTCGCCATCGGGCTCGGCCTGATGCTGCTGGCGCTGCACCAGTTGCTCGACCTCGTCACCCCGTTCGAGGACGCGCCCAGCCTGCGCCTGCTGCTCGGCACGATCGCCACCGAGCCGGTGCTGGACGTGGTCATCGCCGCCGGGCTGACCTGGGCCGCGCATTCCAGCGTCGCCATCGTGCTGCTGGTGATGTCGCTGGCCGAGAAGGGCGTGGTCCCGCCGCACGCCGCCTTCGCGCTGGTGCTCGGCGCCAATCTCGGCACCGCGCTGAACCCGCTGCTTGAGGGGGCGGAGGGGGCCGACGCCGCCGCGCGCCGCGTCCCTGCCGGCAACCTCGGCACGCGGCTGGTCGGCGTCGCGGTCGGGCTCGCCGTGCTGCCCTGGCTCGGCCCGTGGCTGGTCACGATCGAGCCCGACGCCGCCCGCGCCGTGGCCGACCTGCATCTGGCCTTCAACCTCGTGCTCGCCGCCGGCTTCTTCCCGTTCCTGTCGCACTACGCCCGGCTGCTGCGCCGCCTGCTGCCCGCCCGGATCGAGGCGGCCGACCCGTCGCGCCCGCTCTATCTCGACGACGCGGCGCGCGAGAGCCCGGTGGTCGCCGTCGGCGCCGCCGCGCGGGAGGCGCTGCGGATGGCCGACCTGCTGGAGGCGAACCTGCTCGCCGCGCGGGACGCCTTCGTCACCGACGACCGCAAGCGCATCGCGGTCGCGCGGCGCATGGACGACGTGCTGGACCGGCTGAACACCGCGATCAAGGCGTACCTGACCGCGCTCGACCCGGATTCCGTGTCGGAGGCCGATCAGCGCCGCATCGGCGAGATCCTCGCCTTCGCCACCAACCTCGAACATGCCGGCGACGTGGTCGACAAGAACCTGCTCGGTCACGCCGCCAAGCGGCTGAAGCGCAACCTCGCGCTGCCGGCGGCGCAGGCGGCCGAGGTGTCGGCGCTGATCCTGCGCCTGGTCGCCAACGTCCGCGCCGCCGCCGCCGTGTTCCTGACCGAGGACGTCCGCGCCGCACGCCTGCTGGCGGCGGAGAAGGAGGCGTTCCGCGCTATCGAGGCCGACGCCACCGAGGCGCATTTCGCCGCCATCGCCGCCGGCAAGCCGGACGCGGCCGAGGCGGGCGCGTGGCGGCTCGACCTGCTGCGCGACCTCAAGCGCATCAACGCCCATCTGGTCGAGGCAGCGGCCTACCCGGTGCTGAAAAGCCAGGGCGAATTGCTGCCGACCCGCCTGCGCGACAGCGAAACCACCAACCAGGACGGCCCCGACGCATGAGCGAGAATGCCCGATTTGAAATGTTCGCCTATTGGCGCACCTCCGCCACGTACCGCGTGCGGGTGGCGCTGAACCTGAAAGGTCTCGCCGCCGACGAGCGGTTCGTCAACATCGATGCCGGCGAGCATCGCGGCGAGGCGTTCCTGCGGATCAATCCGCTCGGCGCGATCCCGGCGGTGATCGACCGCGAGGCGCCGCTCTCGCCGCCCCTCACCCAGTCGCTCGCGATCCTCGAATTCCTCGAGGAAATCCACCCGGCCGTGCCGATCCTGCCCGCCTCGCCGCACGACCGCGCGCGGGTGCGCTCGCTGGCGGCGATGCTGGCCGGCGACACGCATCCGCTGATCACGCCGCGGGTGACGAAATACCTGACCGAGTCGGCGAAGTTCGACGCCGCCGCGCTGCGCGCCTGGCGCGTCAACTGGTTCACGGCAGGATTGCAGGCGTTCGAGCAGCGGCTCGCGACCGAGGCGCAGACCGGCGCCTTCTGCCACGGCGACAGCATCACGATCGCCGACATCTGCCTCGCCAGCATCAAGATCGTACTGCCGATCTTCAAGATCGAGGTCGCGGACACGCCGACGGTGGACCGCATCTTCGCGGCCTGCGAGGCACACGAGGCCTTCGCGAAAGCGGCACCTTCGCGCCAGGTCGGCGCGCCGGCGTAGGGTTGCGCGGAGGGCTACGGCCCGTTGCCGAAGATGCGGTTGCGCACGGTGTCGCCGACGCGGATGTCGAGCCGGGCGGCGGTGCCGGCGGCAACCTCCAGCGTCGCCCGCACCGGCACCAGACTGTCGATGATGGCGAGACTCTGTGGCACGGTGTTCTCGACGATGCGCCGGATCATGCCGTCCTGGTCGATGAACAGCATGTCCAGGCTGCTGACCGTGTTGCGCATCCACATCTGCGAGATGCGCGGCACGCCCCAGTCGAACAGCATCCCGCCGTCGGCCGGCACGCTGGTGCGATACATCAGGCCGATTTCCTGCTGCTCCGGCGTCAGCGCCATCTCCACCTGGAACACCCGCGAGACGCCATCGTGCGTGACGATGACGAGCTTCTCCTTGGGCAGCTCCGGCTGCGCCGCGCTGATGTCGGCGGCGTTGGCCCCGGCGGAGAGCGCCAGCGGCGTGGCGGCGAGCAGGGCCAGCAGGGTGCGGCGGGTCATCCGGCAGACATCTCCTCAAGGGCCTGGTCGGCCAGGCGTTCGATCTCCGGCCGCACTGGCCCGGCGCGCGGCGAGTCGCGCAAGGTGGTGAACCAGTGCGCCGGCGGATTGCGGCCGGCGGCGCGGTTATAGACCAGACCGCGGAGCACCGCCTCCGCCGCCGCGTTGGTGGCAGGCGGAATCGCGATGTCGTTCAGCACCGCCCAGATGCCGGCCCAGCAGCGCCCGACCGTGTACGGGTTGTAGCCGCCCCCGCCGACCACCACCAGCCTCGGCGCGAGCGGGCGGACGGCGGCGATGGCGTCCCAGTAGGCGTTGTTGGACAGGGAAAGTTTCGCGAGCGGGTCCTCGTGCAAACTGTCTGCGCCGGACTGCACCAGGATCGCCTGCGGCCGCCGCGCCGCGATCACCGGCAGCACCACGCGCCGCATCAGCAGCCCGTGCTCGCTGTCGTTCAGCCCCGCCGGCACCGGCAGGTTGAGCGCCGAGCCGCCGGCCCGGTCCCCCGCCGCCCCGGTGAACGGCCAGCGCCCGGCCTCGTGGATCGAGATCGTCAGCACCCGCGAGTCGCCCGCGAACGCATCCTGCACCCCGTCGCCGTGATGCGCGTCGAGGTCGAGATAGACGATGTTGGTCAGGCCGAGATCGAGCCAGGTCAGCAGCGCCAGCACCGGGTCGTTCAGGTAGCAGAACCCGCTCGCCCGATCCGGCCGGCCGTGATGGGTGCCGCCGCCGGGGCAATGCACGATGCCGCCCCCGGCCACCAGCCGCGCCGCCAGCATGGTGCCGCCGGCCGAGGTGGCGGGGCGGCGGAACACCTCGCGATAGACCGGGTTGCTGTCGGCGCCGATGCGGAACCGCTCGCGATCCTCCGCCGTCACCGCCTGCCTTGCCTCGGCCCGCTTCAGCGCGGCGAGGTAGGCGGGATCGTGGAACCGGATGATCTGCGCGTCGCTGGCCATCGGCGCGTCGAGGTAGCGCGCCGGATCGAGCCAGCCCATCGCGCGGATCAGGTCGGTGCAGGTGGAGACACGCGGGATCGCCAGCGGATGGCCGGCGCCGTAGGTCGAGCCTCGGTAGATCTCGCTGCCGATATAGACCGGCCGGTCGCGCGGGTCGGGGAACATGGCCCCGGATATGCCGTCGGCCGGCCGGAGCGCAACCGGCGGGCCGGTTCCGGCCCGCCGACCCGCCGAAGCCCGCTCAGTTGTTCGGCACCGCCTCGTTCGCCGGCGTGTAGGTGCTGCCGTAGAGATACTCGTAGTCGTGCCAGCCGGTGACCGCCGGGTCGGCGGATTTGCCGGCCAGCTCGAAGCGCAGCGCGTCGAACATGTCGCCGTCGGCGTGGCTCGTCGTGAATGTCAGCACGTTGTCGCCGCCGGCGGCCTTGAGGTCGGACACGTCCCACTGATAGGCGATCCACTGGTAGTAGCCGGACAGGCCGCTGCGCACCATCGCGTCGTTGGTGTTGATCGCGTGCCAGGTCAGCGGATGGCCGTTCAGGCTGACCGTCAGGCTGCCCTCGGCCGCCGCGAGGCCGACCGACAGCACGGCGTAGCTGGCGCCCGACAACTGGGCGTTGGTGGTGGTGAAATGCACCGTCAGCGGCGGCACCGGCGTCAGCACCCCGTTGGTGCCGGCCGCCCCCGACAGGCCCGCGACGTAGCTCGGGATGGCGTAATCGTAGCCGTCGGCGGAGTCGTCGCTGGCGTGATACACACCGGCGAACAGCCCCGGATCGAACTGGCCCCACAGCACGTAGTTGATGGCGCTCAGGTTGTTGGTGGCGGCGACGGAGCCGACGGCCGTCGCGTAGTAGATCTGCGCGCCCTGGGTGGAAGCGTAGTCCTGCCAGTAGTTGAAGCTGCCGTAGTAGTCCCGCTGCTCGATGCCGTTGACGTTGCCGTGCTTGAACTTCCAGGCGGAGCGGTCGGGCGTGCCGATCGTCCAGACCGGCGCCGTCGCGAAATTCTCCGGCGTGAAGGTAAGCCCCGTGAGATTGAGCTTGCCGCCCGTCGGCACCTTCACGTCATCGACCCGCAACTCGCCCCATTGGCCGAGCACGTACGAGCTGAGGCGATAGGTGCCCGGCGCCACGCCCGAAATCGCGGCGGAGCCGGTGGCGTTCTGCGCCTGCCAGTATTGCAGGCCGTTGGCCGACGCCTGGAAGTTGGTCGCGTTGTCGCTCAGCACGGTCCACGCGGTGTTCGCGGTCGCCGAGCCGCCGCCGGCAATGGCCGCCTGCACCGTGCTCCGGTTCTTCGAGGGGACATATCCGTTATAGGACGTCAGCACCGGGTCGGCGTCGTAGAAGGCAGTGGCCGAGGGAATGATGCCGACCGCGTCGGCATACAGCGCGGCCGGGGTCGCTTCGGCCGTCGTGAAGGCGTTGAAGTGGAACGCGTACGGGCCGAACAGCCGCCTGGTATCCACCCCCTGCGCCGGGGTGAAGGCCATGTCGCCGCCGATGTCGTGGCCGGACAGGCATTCCATCATCAGGATGTTGTCGGTGAAGATCAGGTCCTGCTTGGTCGGGCCGCCCACCAGCGTCTCGGACCGCGGGATCACCGTCCAGGCGCCGTAGGTCGAGCCGTACACGCCGTGCGCCTGATGCTGGTATTCGTACGACGCATAATCGTATTTGGTATAGAACTGGCGGTCGAACGTCGCCGGCAGCGTCAGGCCGGTCAGGTCCACGACAGCGTTCTGCACCTGCCGGCCGGGATCGGAATTGCCCAGCACGACGGGGCTCGGCAGCGTGATCGCGGTCGGCCCCTGGTTGTGCAGCCCCGAATTGTAGGAATAGGTGTGGTTGAACAGCGTCTGGCTGAGCCGGAACACGTACTGCACCTGGCCGAGATCGCCGGCGATGTCGGTGGCCGAATGATCGACGACGAAATAGACGTGCAGCGTCGGATCGTTCGGCCGCAGCAGGAAATGCTTGGTGTAGGTGAACGCATTGGTCGCGTTGGACGCCGTCGTCACCCACCAGTCCAGATAGCTCGTGCCGCCCTGGTGGTAGGCGGCGGTGGTGGTGCCGGAGCCGAGATTGGTGCCGTCATTGTCCATGTACAGGCCGGACGGCTGGCCATAGGCGCCGAGATGCGTGGTATCGACAAGATTGTCCGTGTGCCCCGCGAGCACGACGCCAAACACGTTGCCCGTCTTCGAATTCCAGTCTAGTGTTAACGAGCCGTTGCTGATCTTCCAGTCGAGCGGGTTGTGCGTGTCGATCGCGAGTTGCGCGTGCGCCGAAACCGGCAGTCCGAACGCGCAGGCCATGGAAAACAACGTGTAGATACCGACGCGGATGCGCACGATCCATCTCCGAGCATGAGGTGTTGGACCGGCTTTTCCGGCGAGGACCAATGTGTTCGTATTGGCGACAGTCAACACTGGCCAATAAGTGTGAATAGAAAATTTATTGCCGGCGATTGAGCACGGTTCTATCGGCCGCAGGCGAAAGAAGCGCCGCCGGTCGGAGAGTTATCCGCCCGCCCCCAGCACCCGCCCGGCAATTCCCTCGAACACCCGCACGCCGATATCCAGCGCCCGTTCGTCGATGTCGAAGTCGGTCGCGTGATGGCCGGCGGCGATGTCGCAGCCGAGGATGAAGTAGCTGGCGATGCCGCCGCGCTCCTGCACCCGGCGGACCATGAACGTCGCGTCGTCGCCACCGCCGATCGGCCAGCCGGGCACGATCGCCGAAATCTCCGGCACCGCCGCGCCGGCCGCCGCCACGATCGCCATCGCATCGGGGCTCGCGACCGCGCCGATGGTCTCGCCCATCAGCCTGGTCTCGACCGTCACGCCCTGCGACAGCGCGGCGCCTTGCAGCACCTGCATCGCCCGCTCGGTCATGTAGTCGCGGCTCGCCTCGCTCTCGCCGCGCACCTCGATCTGCATCTCGGCCACGTCGGCGATGATGTTGCGGCCGGTGCCGGCGGCAAGCTTGCCGACATTGACGTGCGTGACCTCGTCGGAATGCCGGGCAATCGCGTGCAGGCCGAGCGCCGCCGTCGCCGCCGCCAGCAGCGCGTTGCGCCCCTCCTGCGGCCCCATCGCCGCGTGCGCCGCGAGCCCGCGAAAGGTCACGTCGATCTTGCGGGAAAACAGGAAGCCGGTGGCCTGCTCCGAGATCTTTCCGGTCGGCAGCTTGCAGCCGAGGTGGCAGGCGAAGAAGAAATCGACGTCGTCCACGACGCCCGCATCCACCATCGGCCGGGCGCCGCGCCCGCCTTCCTCGGCCGGCTGGAAGATCAGCTTCAGCGTGCCCTGCCAGCCGGACGCCGGGTTGGCCAGCCGTTCGGCGATGCCGAGGCCGATCGCGGTGTGGCCGTCATGCCCGCAGGCGTGCATCAGCCCGTCCCGGCGCGAGCGGAAATGCTCGGCGTTGGGCAGATGCGCCGCCGCGCCGGTCTCGGCGACCGGCAGGGCGTCCATGTCGAAGCGGAACGCCAGAACCGGCCCGGACCCGCGTGACAATTCGCCGACCACGCCGGTCTGCCCGTCCGGCATCCGGGCGATCCACTCCGGCGACGCACCGGCCGCCAGCGCCTCCCGCTGCGCGACGGCGACGGCGGCGGCCGAGGGGGTGCCGACCATCGACTGGGCGCGCATCACCTCCGGCCCCGCCTTCACCGCGAAGCCGAGCCGCGCCAGCCGGTCGGCGACCACTCCGGCGGTGCGGTATTCCAGGAAGCCGAGTTCGGGATGCAGGTGCAGGTGCCGCCGCAGCGCCACCACGTCCGCGTCGTTCGCGCCAAAACCGTCCATCGCGCCCGTCCTTGCGACCATGTCGAGAACATACGCTCCGGTTGCGGCCCTGCAACCACGGTGGCAGGAGGAACGGCATGGAGTTCTGGCAGTCCTTCGCGCCCCCCAACCCCGACCCGGCGGAATGGCACGAGTCCTACGCCGCGCCGATGCCGGACGGTCGCCGCCTGCACCTGCCGCTGCGCGACCTCGGCGACAGCGCGGTGGCCGGGCTGATCGTCAACCAGGCGTCCTTTCCCGTCGTCGACCGGCTGAGCGGCTGGATGGCGGAGCGGGCGGCGCGGTTCGGGGCGGAGATCGTGTTCGGGCTGCCCACGCTCGGCCATGTCGTCGCGGCCGGCGTGGCGCGGGCGCTCGGCCACGCCAACTGGGTGCCGGCCGGCTTTTCGCGGAAACTCTGGTACGACCCGGCGCTGTCGGTGCCGGTGGCCTCGATCACCTCGCCGGGCGGCGGGCGACCGATGTGGCTCGACCCGCGCCTGCTGCCGCGCCTGCGCGGGCGGCGGGTGCTGCTGGTGGACGACGTCGTCAGCACCGGCGCGTCGTTGCAGGCGGGCCTCGCGCTGCTGCGGGCGGCGGGAGCGGTCCCGGTCGCCGCAAGCGTGGCGATGCTGCAAGGCGACCGCTGGCGGGCCGGCTGGGACGCGGCGGTCCCGATCAGCGCCGCCTTCGCGACGCCGCTGTTCCGGCGCGGCGGCACCGGCTGGGTGGCCCGGCCGGAGACCGCACCACAGGAATTCTGCGGTGTTCCACCGGGTTAGGCACCCGCTGTAGGGGATTGCCCCTCAGCGACCGACGCCGTCTGCGTGCGATCACGTTCGGCACGTCCAGCAACTTCCCGGCGAAATGTACGCCAATGCACACTTGGCCCGAACCACGAAAGTTCTAATATCGTTCCCGTCGTCTGTAGGAGGCAGGTCCGGCCGCGACACAGAGCAGGCGCAGGTCATGAACGAACAGTCGCTGATTCCTGAAGCCAGCTATTTGACGATATGCGATCGGGAACCGATCCATATTCCAGGCTCGGTTCAGCCGCATGGCGGTTTGCTGGCGCTGAACCGTTGTGAATTTCGAGTCATGCACGCCGGCGGCGACACGCTCACTCTGATCGGGGCGCGGCCCGCCGCCTTGCTCGGCCGCGTCGCGGACGAATTCCTGCCGCCCGATCAGATCGCGAAGCTGCGCCGCCTGATCGACCCGCACCAGCCGATGCGGCGCCCGGTGCTCGCCTACAGCACGCCGCCCGACGCCGGCGGCGCCTGCGTCGATGTCATCGCGCATCACAGCGACGGGTTGCTGCTGCTGGAGTTCGAGCCGCGACACGGCCCCGAGCCCGCCGACCCGCCGATGCTGGTGCAGACGCTGATCCACCGCGTGCAGCCGGCCGGGTCGTCGGCCGCCTTGTGCGAGGCGATAGCCGCCGCAGTCCGCGAAGTCTCAGGTTTCGACCGTGTCATGATCTACCGCTTCATGGACGACGACAGCGGCGAGGTCGTCGCCGAATCGCGCGCGCAAGGCGTCGAATCGTTTCTCGGGATGCGTTATCCGGCGTCCGACATCCCCCGGCAGGCACGGGCGCTGTATCTGGCCAACGGCATCCGGCTGATTCCCGATGCGCGCTATGCCCCCGCGCCGATCATCCCGCCGCTCAACCCGACGGACGGCAGCCCGCTCGACCTCAGCCAGAGCGTGATCCGCAGCGTCTCGCCGGTGCATCGGCAGTATCTCGCCAACATGGGCGTCGTCGGCTCGATGTCGCTGTCGATCGTCATGCGCGGGCGGCTCTGGGGTCTTGTCGCCTGTCATCACATGGCGCCGCGCTACCTCCCGTTCCGCCTCCGCGACGCCTGCGAACTGTTCATCGAAACCGCCTCGGCCTACCTGGAGGAGAAGGTCACGGCCGATGCGTACGAGGCGCGGCTATTGACCAAGAGCGTGCATGAGGAACTGGTGAACCGCCTGAGCCAGGAATCCGACATGGCCGAAGGTCTCACCCGCTACTGGCGGCAACTGAGCGACTTCATCCCGGCGACCGGCGTCGGCCTTTGGGTGGAGGGTCACTTCTCCGGCGAAGGCGCCACGCCGACGGGCGCACAGGTCGAAGCACTCGTGGCCTGGCTGAACGAGAACGCCGGCGACGGCGTGTTCCACACCGATTGCCTGCCGCTGCGCTATCCGCCGGCGGAACGCTTCGCCGACGTCGCCAGCGGGCTGCTGGCGCTGCCGGTCTCGAAATCCCCGCACGACTACGTGCTGTGGTTTCGTACCGAGCTGGTCCGCGCCGTCACCTGGGGCGGCAATCCCCCCAAGCTGCTCGATATCGGGCCGGCCGGCGAGGTGCTGACGCCCCGGCAAAGCTTTGCCGCCTGGAAGGAAATCGTGCGGCTTCACTCGGCCCCGTGGCTCGCGGTGGAAGTCGAGTCGGCGCACGGGCTGCACGTCTCGCTGCTCGACGTGGTGCTGAGCCGCATCGACCAGATCGCCCAGGAGCGCGAGAGCGCCCGGCAAAAGCAGGAGCGGCTGACGGAGGAACTGGACCGGCGGCTGAAGCAGGGCCGGGAGGTCGCGCGCGCGTTGCGGCAGGAAACCAAGCGCCGCGCGGCGGCGCAGGCGGAACTGTCGGACGTGCTGCGCCGCACCGTCGAGGATCAGGAGGCCGAGCGCCTGCGCATCGCGCGCGAACTGCACGATACGCTCGGCCAGTCGCTCGCACTGCTGCAACTCGGTCTGGACGCGATCGGCAAGGAGACGCCGGCGACGCCGGAACTGGCCGAGCGCATCGCCGCGTTGAAGGGCCTGGCCGCCGACGTCGGGCGGGGCGCCAGCCGCCTCGCGTGGGAGCTGCGGCCGAGCGTGCTCGACGACCTCGGCATCCAGGCCGCGATCCGGGCGCTGCTGGAGACCTGGAGCGAGCATTCGCGCATCCAGTTCGACCTGCATCTGCGGCCGGACGAACGCCGCCTTTCGCCGACGATCGAAACGACACTTTATCGTGTCTTGCAGGAAGCGCTGACGAACGTGGTACGGCACGCGGACGCCAAGCGCGTCGGCGTCATTCTTGGAACAGCGGGGAAGACCGTTACGATGATCGTCGAAGACGATGGGCGCGGCTTTGCCACGGACGATGCCGCCGCGGGGGACCCGCCCAGCCGGCGCCTCGGGTTGCGCGGGATGCGCGAGCGGCTGGCGCTGGTCGGCGGCTCGCTGGAGGTCGAGTCGTCGCCCGGCAATGGCACCACGCTGTTCATCCGTGTGCCGGTGTAGGACATGAGCGAACAAGCCGCCTCACCGCCCGTGCGCGTGTTCCTCGCCGACGACCACCCCGTGGTGCTGGACGGGATCAAGGCCCTGTTGAAGGCCGACGAGGGGCTGGAACTGGCCGGCGAGGCGCGGGACGGACCATCGGCGCTGCGCCAGGCCATCGCGTTGCGGCCGGACGTGGCGGTGATCGACCTCGCCATGCCCGGTCTGGCCGGGATCGAGATCGCGCGCGGGCTGCTCGAGGCCAACCCGAAATGCCGCGTCCTGGTGCTGACGGTGCATGACGACGGCACCTACCTGCGCGATCTGCTCGACCTCGGCGTCGCCGGCTACGTGTTGAAACGGTCGGCCACCGAGGAGCTGCGCCGCGCCATCCACGCGGTCGCGGCCGGCGGCATCTATCTGGACCCCGCCATCGCCGGCCGGGCGCTCCGGCGGGACGCGCCGGCGGAGGCGCGGCCACGGGCGGAGCACGCGGGCGTCGATCTCAGCCAGCGCGAGATCGAGGTGTTGCGGCTGACCGCGATCGGTCAAAGCAACAAATCCATCGCGGCGTCGCTCAGCATCGGCGTCAAGACGGTCGATACCTACAAGGCGCGCGCGATGGCGAAGCTCGGCTTCAAAAGCCGGGTCGACGTCGTCCGCTTCGCGCTGTCCAAGGGCTGGATGAACAGCGGCGACGCATGAGCGGTAGGCACGGAAACTCCCTCTCCCCTTGCGGGAGAGGGCCGGGGTGAGGGGTTCTCCCGCACGAAGTTTGGAGTGGGCGGCCCCCCTCACCCAACCCTCTCCCACAAGGGGAGAGGGCTCTTGGCCGGCCTGCGCATTCTTGTCCGAACGAAAAAAGCCTAAACGACCCCCGCGCGCGCCTTGAGCATCCTGACCGTCGCGCCGATGACCTCGGTGATCGCGGGGCGGCGATAGTCCCAGATCGGCTCGGCGGTGGGCGTGACGATCGCCATGGTCGCGTTGGCCTCGAACAGCACCACCCGCCGGTCGCGGGTCAGCGCGAAGTCGATGCCGGCGTAATCGAGGCCCAGCACGTCGAAGATGTCCGACAGCGCGGCCCGCGCGCGCGGGCCGAGATAGTCCCGCATGTCGGCGAGGAAGCGCGCCTCCTCGGCGCGATAGGCGGCGTTCTCGGCCATCGCGGCCGTGAAGTAATGCACCTTCCAGTTGGTCGAGACCGCCAGATGCAGCGGATACATCGCACCGTCCACCCGCATCACCCGGCATTTGCGGAACAGCCCGTCGTCGCTTTGCGGGGCGACGTATTCGATCACCAGCAGGTCCTCGCCGGGCAGCCCGGCGGCGGCGGCGGCGAGATCGCCGGGTCCATCGACGCGGACGAAGTTCCGCCCGGTGTGAAAGCCCGGTGATCGCAGCAGCAACGGCCAGCCGAAGCCCGCGTCGGCAAGCGCCACGGCGGCGCCCGGCTCCAGCAGGTCGGCGCGCGGCCAGGACCGGATGCGCGGCGCGACCACGCCGGGGATCGCCGCCAGCCGGCGGGCGTTGCCGATGCGTCCCGTCGGGACCACGGCGGCCGGCGGGTTGATCGCGGGTGCCCGGGTGCAGGCCAGCAGCGCGTTCGCGGCCAGCAGCGCCGGCAGGCACAGGTCGGCGTCGCCGATCGCGTTGATCACGATGTCGTGCGGCGGCAGCTTCATCGCGGTCGAATAATATTCCATCGCGACCGTCGTGACGGCGAACGTCCCCTGGTCGAGCAGCGGGAACGCCGGCAGGTTGCCGCCACGCACCGACCCCAACAGCAGCGCCCGCACCGGCGTTCCCGTGCCGCGATAGGGCCAGGTGGCGAACACGTTGTCGCGATAGCCAAGCCCCCAGTGCAGCTCCGCCCGCAGGAAGTCGGACCGGTCGAAGAACACGTTGCCGAGGCCCTGATGCGCCTCCGCCAGGTCCGGCGCGAGACGCAGCGCCGCCTCGTAGTGGCCGCGCGCGGCCTCGAGATCGCCCTCCTCGCGCAGCAGGTGGGCCAGCTTGACGTGCCCCTCCGGCCTGTCCGGGTGCCGCTCGGCGGCGCGGGCGAAGGCGCTGCGGGCGGCGCCCCGGTAGCCGGTGCGGAACAGCAGCGCGCCGAGATGATGCAGCGTGGCCGGATGGTCGGGTGCGGAGGCCAGGATGGACAGATACTCCATCCGGGCGGCCGCCACGTTCCCGGCCGCCTCCATGGCGGAGGCAGCGCGCAAACGCGCCTCGGCGGTCGGGGCATCGGCAGATGGAGGGTCCGCGAGCAGCATCGGCGTTTTGCCCCATGGGGGAAGCCGCCAGTCTGAGCGCAACAGGTTGCCGGCCGGTTGACGCCGGCGGCGATGCGGGAGGTATGGGAGGGCGGGAATGAATTGCGGCAAACGGATCGTCCGAGTAAATCAGCCACAAGGAGGCTTGCCATGGCCAGTCGGCTGTCGCGTCGTCAGAGGCAGGACCTGCGCCGCCGGGGATTGCGGCCGGTAACGATCTGGGTTCCAGACCCGGCTCATCCCGGCTTCAAGCACGAGGCGGAGCGCCAGTCGATCGCGGTATCCTTAAGTGATCGTGAGACCGGGGACATGGACTGGATCGAAACGGTCAGCGCGTTCGACGAAGATGCGGCGCGGTGACGTGGTTGCCGTCGCGGATCGCGGTGGCGACTACACGGGCAAGCCCCGACCTGCCGTCATAGTGCAGTCGGACGACTTTCCCACGACCGAGAGCGTCACGATATGTCCGCTAAGCAGCCTCGAGGTTGATGCGTCGTTCCTGCGCATTTCTGTTCAACCTGACATGGCCAATGGCCTTCCCGTTCGCAGCTTCGTCATGATCGACAAGGTCACGACGGTGCGTCGGGACCGGCGCGGCAAGATGATCGGCCATCTGGCCAGCGCCGATGTTCGGAGGATCGCAAGCGGTCTTGCGACCTTCCTCGCCGTGCCGCACTCAGGCTGATCGAGTCTGCACAAGGCTTCCGCCTGTTGGCGTCAGGCCGCTCAACTGCCGTCAAATCCTTCGCGACCCCGCCACCATCAGCACTCCCACGATCATCAGCCCGAGCCCCCGATACGCCCAGGGTGTCTGGTCGATCATGAAGCTGCTCGCCGGATAGGGGAAATAGCCGGTGCCCTGGCCGATCCACACCAGGCCCATCAGCGCCGCCAGCCCGCCCACCGCCAGCAGCACGACACGCAGAGCGCGCATCTCAGCGTTTGCCCGGCGGCTTCGGCGCCGAGCGTTTGCCGGGCTGGGGATGCACCGGGGCGGCGGTGCGTTTCGGCTTGGGCTTGGCCGGCGGCACGCCCGCCGCCGCGCGCAGCGAGGAAATGGTGGCGCGGGTGCTGACCTGCTCGGGGTTCATCCGCAACTCGATCAGCGCCGGCTTGCCGCTGGCGACGGCGCGGCGGAACGCCGGCGCGAATTCCTCGGTCGTCACCACCAGTTCGCCGTGGCCGCCGAACGCCTCGATGTATTTGACGAAATCGGGGTTGGTCAGCGCGGTGCCGCTGACGCGCGCGGGATAGGCGCGCTCCTGATACATCCGGATCGTGCCGTACATGTTGTTGTTGAACAGCAGGATGATCGGCGCCACGCCATGATGGAAGGCGGTCGCGATCTCCTGCCCGGTCATCAGCATCCCGCCGTCGCCGACCATGGCGATCACCTGCCGCTCGGGGAACGCGATCTTCGCGCCGATCGCCGCCGGCACGCCGTAGCCCATCGCCCCGTTGGTGGGACCGAAGAAGGCCTGCCCGGCACGGATATGCATGAAGCGCGGCGACCAGGTCGCAAAATTGCCGGCATCGCACGTCATGATCGCGTCCGGCGCCAGTTCGCCCTCCAGCGCCCGCATCGCGCCGCCGAGATTGAGCGTCCCGCTGTACTCCGGTACCGCGTAGTTGGCGAGGCGGAGCGCCCGCAATTCCCGCCGCCACTCGGCCCAGCGCACCGGCACCGGCGGCAGTTTTTGCAGTTCCAGCGCGAACGCTTCGAGGTCGGCATGGATGCCGAGCGCCGGCCGGAACACGCGGCCGATTTCCTCCGGCTGCGGAAACACATGCACGATCGGCGTGGCGCCGGCGAGGTCGAACAGAGAATAACCCTGCGTCACCGCCTCGCTCAGTCGGGTGCCGAGCGCGAGCACAAGATCGCTCTCCCGCACTTTGGCAACGAGCGCGGGGTCGGAGCCGACGCCGAGATCGCCGGCATAGGTCTCGCTGCTGCCGTCATACAGCGACTGGCGGCGGAAGGAGACGGCGGTGGGGATGTCGTGGGCTGCGAGGAATTCGTTGATCGCGGCACTGCCTTTCGCCGACCACAGCCCGCCGAGGATCGCCAGCGGCCGCTTGGCTCCCGCGAGCAGCGTCCGCAGCCGCGCCAGCGCCGCCGGATCGGGGAAGGCGCGGCTGACGGGCGCGGGGCCGATATCGGCGACCTCCACCAGCCGCTTCTGCATCTCCTCCGACAGCGCGACCACCACCGGGCCGGGACGGCCTGACGTCGCGACATCGACGGCGTGCGCGACGAGTTCCGGGATGCGCGCCGCGTCGTCGATCTGCGTGACCCATTTCGCCAGCGGGCCGAACATGCGGCGATAGTCGACTTCCTGGAAACTCTCGCGATCGGTTTCCTCGAACGGGATCTGCCCCACGAACAGCAGCAGCGGCGTGGAATCCTGCTGCGCCACATGCACGGCGATCGCGGCGTGGCACGCCCCCGGCCCGCGCGTGACGAACGCCGCCGCCGGCCGGCCGGTGAGTTTGCCGACGGCTTCGGCCATATGCACGGCACCCGCCTCGAACCGGCACGTCACCAGTTGAACCTTGTCGCGGACGGCGTAGAGCCCGTCGAGCACGTCCAGATAGCTTTCGCCGGGCACCGCGAAGGCATGGGTGATGCCTTGCGCGACCAATGCATCGGCCAGCACATGCCCGCCGATCCTCGGCCCCCGCTTCGTCGCGCCCCGCGCTTTCGCCAGCTCCATCACGCCGTCCCCGCTTTGTCCCAGCGGGAGCCTACGCCCGGGTTCGGGTGGCGTCATCCCGTCAGGCGGCGCGCGGCCCGCCGGGCAACATGGTTCGTTAAAGAATGACGTGAAAACTGCCGCGATCTCGGCCGAGGCCCGTCATGGCGGCATCCCCCAAGCACTGCGACGCCTGCAAGCAAGGGCAGGAGATCTTCCCGTTCACGATGGCGTTCCAGCCGATCATCGACATCGTGGCGCAACGAATTGACTCGCACGAGGCGCTCGTGCGCGGCCCCAATGGCGAGGGCGCGGCGCACGTGCTCGGTCAGGTCAACGAGGGCAACGTCTACGCCTTCGATCAGGCCTGTCGCGTGCGCGCGATCGAGTTGGCGGCGAAGCTGAGCCTCGACCGCAATCTGAGCATCAATTTCCTGCCCAACGCCGTCTACGAACCGGCCGGATGCATTCGCAGCACGCTGGCCGCCGCGACACGAACCGGCTTCCCGCTCGACCGGCTGATCTTCGAGATCGTCGAGCACGAGAACATCGCCGACACGGCGCACCTGAATGCGATCGTGACCGAATACCGCCGGCATGGTTTCAGGATCGCGCTCGACGATTTCGGCACGGCCTATTCGGGTCTGCTGCGCCTGGCCGAGATCAGGCCAGACATCGTCAAGATCGACCGGGCGCTGGTCGCCGGCTGCGACAAGGACCAAACGCGCTACGGCATCCTTCGGCACATCACGGCACTTTGCAGTGAGTTGGGAATCAAGCTGGTGGCCGAAGGCATCGAGCGGCGCGAGGAAGCCGAAGCGCTGCGGTCCATCGGCACGCGCTTCATGCAGGGCTACTACTTCGCCAAGCCGCAATTCGAGGCGCTGGCCAGCGACAGGGACGTGCGAACGCCGATCCGGCTGGTCCGGGCCAAGAACCCCTTGCCCGAGATGGTCTCGCCATCAGAGTGAGCGCTTCCGCTGCCGTTTGCGGCATGTTAACGCTGATGCGGTCGATAACCGGGCCTCTGCCATGTCCGCCGCCTCGCACACCGATCGGCAACTCCACGCTGTCGCGCCTTATTTCCTTGTCGCCGACATCCACGCCGCCGTCGCCTATTACCGCGACGTGCTCGGCTTTACGTTTGACCGGATTTGGGGCGATCCGCCCGGCTTCTGTATGCCGCGTCGCGACCGGCTGACGGTCATGCTCCGGCAGGCCGGCGACGTGACGCAGGTGCGGCCGAACGCAGTCAAGGACTGCGACTATTGGGACGCCTATGTCTGGGTCCATGACGCCGACGCGCTGTTCGAGGAATTTTCCGCCAAGGGCGTCCGCGTCGCCTACCCGCCGGAAGATCGGCTGTATTACGGCAATCGCGAGTTCGCGATCTACGACCTCGACGGCTACATCATCGCCTTCGGCGGCAGCCTCGAAGCCAAGCGGCTCCGGCTGGAAGCGGCGGCGCTCACGCCGCCTGCATGACCGCCTGTTCCGCCGTCAGCGCCGTCTCCGGCGTGCCGGACACGATCAGTTCCAGAATCTCGCGCTCGCTGGTGTGGCGGACATAGCGGTCACCGACGACCTGGCCGCGCTTGAGCACCATCACCCGGTCGCCGACCTCGAAAATGTCCTGCAAGCGGTGCGAGATGATCACCTGCGCCACGTTCTGCCGCTTCAGTTCCGCCATCGTCTCCAGCAGCCGCTCGGTCGCCATGACGGAAAGATTGGCGGTGGGCTCATCGAAGATCACCACGCGCGGATTGAACGAGATGGCCCGCGCGATGGCGACGGATTGCTGCCTGCCGCCGGATAGGCTCTCGACCTTTTGAAAGACCGAGTTCACGTCGACCTTCAGGCGCTTCAGCACGGCATTGGCCTCGGCATACATCTTCGGCCGGTTGACGAACAGGCCGAAGCGGCGCGGCCAGCGACCCAGAAAAATGTTCTGGCCGATGTCCATGTTCCCGCACAGCGCGAAATCCTGGTAGATCATCTCGATCCCCAGATCGCGCGAATCCTGCGGGCTGCGGAAATGCGTGACCTTGCCGTCCACCAGCACGTCGCCGCCGTCGCGCTGATAGGCGCCGGTCAGCACCTTCATGATCGTCGACTTGCCGGCCGAGTTGTCGCCGACGAGGCCGAGAATCTCCCCGGGATTCAGGTGAAACGAAATATCGCGCAGCGCGTAGACCGGGCCGAAATGCTTCTGGATATGCCGCATCTCGATGACGGGCGTGATGGTCATGCGTGTCCTCCCGACCGGCGCCTGAAGATGCGCTGGATGATGCCTTCCTGGCGAACCCAGATGTCGCCGACCACCGCGCCGATCAGGATCAGCCCGATCAGCACGTTCATCCAATGCTGCGGCATCACGAAGGATGTCCCGTCCGGCAGCAGGATTTGCAGCGACAGCAGCGACCGGATCAGCGTGATCGCCGCCGCCCCCGCAAGCGCGCCGAGCACCGTGCCGTAGCCGCCGAAGATGCTGCCGCCGCCGATGATGACCGAGGAGATGCCGTCCAGTTCCCGCCCGATGCCGGCGGACGGATTGAACGAGCGCAGATAGGCGACATAGATCACGCCGGCGAACGAGGCGCACAGCGCGCTGAACACCATCGACGAGAACCGCACAGCGCCGGTGTTGATGCCGGAATAGCGCGCCGCCCGCTCGTTGCCGCCGACCGCGTAGACCATCTGGCCGAGCGGCGTCTTCGCCAGCACGATGCCGGCGATCACGGCGACGAGGCCCATGAACAGGGTCTGCGCGCTGACCGCCTGGGCCACCGTGGCCGCCAGACCCGGCGGCGGCGCCGCGCCGACGGCATCCAGCACCTCGTACAGATTTCGGCCGATCACGTTGAAGCCGTCGGGAAACTCCGCGAGCTGTCGCCCTTCCACCATCCAGGCGCCAAGGCCGCGCGCGACGTAATACATGCCGAGCGTCGAGACGAACGACGGCAGCCGGAAGCGCACCGTCAGCAACCCGTTGACGACGCCGCACAGGGTGCCGCCAACCATGGCGACGACCACGGCGGTCAGCGGCTCGGCGCCCATCTCCTTCATCATGAACGCGGCCGTCGCGCCGGAGAATGCGAGCACGGAGCCGACCGAGAGGTCGATGTCGCCATTGGCGATCACGAAGGTCAGGCCGGTCGCGACGAAGCCGATCTCGGTGAACGCGAGCAGCAGCGAGAACGTGTTGTCGAGCGAGGCCCAGAAGTCGGGGCGCAGATACCAGCCGATCAGCCACAGCGCGATCGTCAGCAGGATCGCCGCCGCGTCGCGCCGCGCGAGGAACGCGCGCAGCCCGCGCGCGCCGACCGCGCGCGCCTCGACCGCGCCGCCATGCATCTGCGTACCGCCGATCGCAACATCACCGCGATCCGGCGCTGGCGGCGACTCCCGCCCGCGCAGCCTCGCCCACACCCGCGCCGCCCCGCCGCCGCGAATCGCCCACGGCTCGACCAGCACGGCGGCCAGCAGGATGAAGCCGAGGCACGCCTGCACGGCGCCGCCCGGCAACTGCATCATCGAGCGCACTTCCATCTGCACGCCGTCGATGTCGACCATGTGCGTGAAGGGAATGCCCTCGCGCAGAACCTTGTCGATCAGCACGACGAGCGCGGCGCCCAGGCAGGCGCCGAGCACGCGCCCGCGCCCACCGGCGATGCTGGCGCCACCGACGATGACGGCGGCGATCACGACCAGCTCGGCGCCCTGGCCGACCTGCGAGGTCATGCCCTTGTCCTGCGCCACGTTCATCAGCCCCGCGACGGTCGCGGTGATCGCCGAGAACAGGTAGGCGCGCATCCGCACCCAGCGCGTCGCAATGCCGGCATAGCGGGCCGCCTGCGCGTTGCCGCCGACCGCCTGCGTCTCGTAGCCGATGCGTGTCTTGGCGAGGAGGATCATGCCGAACACGGCAAAGATCAGGAATACGAAGATCTGGGAGTTGAAACCGAACGCATTGGTTTCGCCGATGCCGAAGAACCAGGAATCATGCACGGCCTTCTGGTCGAAGCCGATCGTGTTGCCGCCGGTCAGGCCCAGGATCAGGCCGCGCCCGATGAACAGCATCGTCAGCGTCGCGATGAACGCCGGCACGTTCAGCCACGTCACCAGCACGCCGTTGATCAGACCGACGGCGAGCCCCATCACGACGCCGCCGAATATCGCCCAGCCGACGCCGATGTTTGCGTGATACGGATCGTACAACAGCGAAAACACCGTCGCCACCAGCCCGAGCGTCGAGCCGACCGACAGGTCGAGTTCCTTGTTGACGATGACGAAGCTCATCCCCACCGCCATCACGCCGAAGCGCGCGGTATCGCGCAGCAAGGCGGAAAAGGCATCGGTGGAGCCGAAGAAGTCGGGGTTGATCCAGATGCCGATGCCATACAGCACCAGCATGAACGCGAGGATGCCGAACTCCCACCCGCCGATCAGTTGCAGCGGCAGACGCAGGCTCTGGGGGAGGATGGGAACGGGCTGGGCGTGAGCGGACATGTGCGGTCCCGCGGGCTGGCAAAGGCCGGCCCTCCGCCCGCGTGGCGAAGGGCCGGCCGCCGCCGCTTTCGACTAGTTCTCGAAGCGCTTGCCGACCTTGTCGACGTTGGCCTTGGTCACGAGCTGCGCGCGCGTGTCCAGGTTCGCCGCTGCGATGCCGCGGTCGATCTGAAGGTAAAGCTGCGCCACCGGCCAGAAGCCTTGCAGGAACGGCTGCTGCCCGAGCGAGCCGGTCAGCGCGCCGGTCTTGATCTGCTCCTGCTGCTTCGGCCCGAGGTCGAAGCCGAATGCGCAGATCTTGCCCTGGTCCTTCAACTGGGTGATCGCATCGCCGAGTGCCGGCGTCACGAACCCGTTGGCGGCAAAGGCGCCGACGACGTCCTTGCGGCTCTCGATCAGGTTGACGACGGAGTTGGTGATGTCGTCCTTGTTGACGTCGACGCCGATGTTCTGCGGCCCGGCGTCGACCTTGAAGTTCTTCAGCACGCCGGCCTTGTTCAGCGTCTTCACCGTCGCGCCGAACGCCGCCTTGATGCGGTTGTTGACTTCCTCGTTGCCGAGCGTGGTCGTGTTCGGGAAGATGATGCTGCCGCTCTTGACGCCCTTGTCGATCAGGCATTTCGCCAGCGCCTCGCCGCCGATCGCGGCGGCCGAAGCGTCCTGGCCGGTGTGCGAGATGGCGCTGCGGTCATACAGGTTCGGATCGTAGCTGTTGGTGGTGGCGACGGGCACGCCGTGCGCCTCCAGCTTCTTGACGATGTCGTCATACGCGCCGGACTGCGGCGTGGTCATGATCACGCCGTCGATCGTCGGGTCGTTGATGATCTGGTTCAGGATCGCGATCTCGCGCGGGATGTCGTCGACCGGCGCTTCCGAGCCGAGCTTGATCAGGTGGATGCCGAACGCGTCCGCCGCGACCTGCGCACCGACATAGGTCGGATCGAAGAACCCGTTGCCGGCGGTGTGGGTGACGATCGCGAACGTCAGATGCCCGTTGGCGCCGTGGAATGTCTTGGTGGTCGGGGCCTCTTTCGCGGCATCGTCGAACGAGTAGCCGCCGACGGCTTTGCCGAGAGTACCGGACTGGGCGAAAGCGTTGCCGCCAAGCGCCAGAGCCGCCGCCACGCCGGCAGCGATCATCAGCTTCTTCACGTTTGTCTCCCTAGCGCCCGGCTGCGGACGCGGTTGTTGCTTGCATACGCGGATCAGCACACCCAAACCCGTAAATCGTCAAGGTCTGCCGAACCAGCGCGGACTATATCGGCGCGACGCCGCAGGTCCAGCCCCTATTTGTCAGACCCTTGCGTGAACGGATGTTCCCGCGGGCTTGACGCGGCATGAGCGCGGGCGAACTCTGCGCACGTCCGTAACGGAAGGGGCACGGGATGCGCGCGATCTTCGTGATGATCAAATGCGAGATGGGACGCGCCTATCAGGTCGCGCAGACGGCGGCCGACCAGATCACCGAACTGTCGGAACTGCACTCGACGTCCGGCCAGTACGATCTGCTCGGCAAATTCTATCTGGAGCCGGCGCAGGACACGGGGCTGTTCGTCACCGAGAGATTGCAGACCATTCCGGGCGTGAAGGACACCTATACGCTGATCACGTTCAACGCCTTCACCAGCGGGCGCGGCTGAGAAGCGGTCATCCAAGCCGCCCCCCAGCCCGCAGCACGTCGCCGATGTCGCCGTCGGCGGGGACGCCGAGAACGTGGTGGCCATACCAGAGGGCGGTGAACAGCAGCGACCAGGCCGGCTGCGATTCGGCCGCCGCGCCGCTCAACGCTGCCAACACGGCCGCCTCCGGCAGCGCGCCCCGGATCGCCGGGTGGCCGGCGATCAGCGGTCCCAGATCCGCCGACCGCGCCGCGATCCAGGCACCGACCGGCGGCTTGAAGCCCTTCTTGCGCGCATAGGCGCCGGCCTGCGGGAACGCTTCCGCCAGCCACTCCCGCAGCAGGATCTTGCCGAACCGCGCCCCGGCCTTCAGCCCATCCGGCAGCCGGAACGCCAAATCCGCGACCTTCGGATCGAGGAACGGCGTGCGCCCTTCGACGCCATGCACCATCAGCGTTCGATCCAGCTTCGTCAGCAGATCGTTGGGCAGCCATTCGGCGATGTCGACCGCCTGCGCAAGCTGCAACGGCGAGCGGCCCGCGCCGGCCGACGCCGCCTCCGCCGCCGCGATCCCGTCGCGCCAGCCCGGCAATGTCGCTGGGTCGCCGAACACGCCCCCACTGCGCGGCGGCCGGGCGATCCAGCGCCACGGCGCGCGGCGCTTGCGGTAGCGGCTGTAGCCGCCGAGCAGCTCGTCGGCGCCCTCCCCGCACAGCGCCACCTTCAGCCCGCCGGCCCGCGCCGCCCGCCCGAGCATCCAGCTCGGCAGCACCGCCGCGTCCGCCGTCGGGTCATCGACGCAGGCGGCGATCCGCGGCGCCAACGTCCAGAAATCGCGTGACGACATCTGGATGCGGTGGCAATCGGCGCCCATGACCTTGGCCAGCCGCTCGGCCTCGTGGCTCTCGTCCGCCTCGCCGCCGCCGTCCCATCCGACCGTCAGCGCATCGACGCGGCTGCCGCTCGCGCGCCGCATCAACGCAAGCAGCGCCGACGAGTCGATGCCGCCCGACAGGAACAGCCCGTACGGCACGTCCGACCGCAGATGCGCCGTGACGCTGTCGAGCAGCACCGCGTCGAGCCGCACCCGTGCCTCGGCAGCGCCGCATCGCGTCGGCCCACCCTCCGGCAGCGCCGCGCGCATCCGCCTGGCCACGATGACGCCGCGCTCGACCACCAGCGTCTCGCCCGGCAGAACCCGGAAAATGCCGGGGAAGATCGTGGCGCGCCCGGTGGTGAATTTCAGTTGCAGCAACTCGGCGACACGCCGCACCTCCGCCGCGCGCCGTCCCAGCCCGGCCGCCAGCAGCGCCCGCGGTTCGGAGGCGAAGGCGAACAGGTTTTCGGTTTCGACGTAATACAGCGGCTTGATGCCGAACGGGTCGCGCGCCAGCAGCAGCCGCCCGCTGGCCGGGTCGTGTACCGCGAGCGCGTACATCCCGCGCAGCCGGTCGGCGAAACCGATGCCGTCGGACTCGGCCAGAAACACCGCCGGCTCGCAGTCCGAGCGGGTGCGGAACGGCGTCGTCGGCATCGCCGCGCGCAGTTCCGGGTCGTTGTAGATCTCCGCGTTCGCCACTAGCGCCGTCCCCGCCGGCGTGAACAGCGGCTGGTCGCCCGTGACCAAGTCGACGATCGACAGCCGCGTGTGGATCAGCGCCGTGTCGCCCCGCACCAGGATGCCGCGACCGTCCGGGCCGCGATGGGCGATGCCCTCGGTCAAGGCGGCGGTCATGTTCGGGTCGGGCGCGTTGCCGTCCCGTGTCATCACGCCCGCCAGTCCGCACATCCGCGCCGCCCTTGCTCGTGGCGGGGGCCATACATCGGGCCGGCGCCCCTGTCATGTCCGTGCCGTCGGCAGCGTGCTATCGGCGAGGCCATGCGCATCCTGTTCGTCACCTCCAACCGCCTGGGCGACGCAGTGCTGTCCACCGGCCTGCTCGACTACCTTATCAGGACGTATCCGCTCGGCCGCATCACGGTGGCCTGCGGGCCGGTCGCGGCCGGCGTGTTTGCCCGGATGCCGAACCTGGAGCGGGTGATCCTGGTCGAGAAGCAGCCGTACGGACGCCACTGGCTCGGCCTGTGGGCGGAGACGGTCGGCACGGTCTGGGATCTGGTCATCGACATCCGTGCCTCCGTATTGTCGTGGCTTGTGCGGACGCGGCGGCGGGCGGTGATGCGCAAGCGGCCGGGCCACAAGACCGAGCAGCTCGCGGCCCTGCTCGGCCTCGCGCCGCCGCCGCCGCTGCCGGTCGTCTGGACCGCGCCCGAGGACCGCGCCGCCGCCGCGCGCCTGCTGCCGCAAGGTGGGCCGGTGATCGCGCTGGCGCCGACCGCGAACTGGGCGGGCAAGGTCTGGCCGCCCGACCGTTTTGCCTCGTTGTATCGCGCCCTCGCCGGCGGCCCGCTGGCCGATGCCCGCGCCGCCGTGTTCGCGGGGCCCGGCCCGGCGGAACGGGCATTGGCGGCGCCGGTGCTGGCGGCGCTGCCGGGGGCGATCGACCTGGTCGGCACGCTGACCTTGCCCGAGGCCGCCGCCTGCCTCGCCCGCTGTGCCCTGTTCGTCGGCAACGATTCCGGCCTCATGCACCTCGCCGCCGCCGCCGGCACGCCGACTCTCGGCCTGTTCGGCCCGACCCAGGCCGCCGAATACGCCCCCGCCGGCCCCCGAACGGCAATCGCGGTTTCGGCGGCGGGGCGAATGGCGGATTTGACGGTCGCTGAAGCGTTGGCGGCGGCGAATACGCTATTGTCTCACGCGCAACAGCACACTGGGATAGGGGCGCGAAGCGGTGATCCGAACCAATTATGACCCCGAGGCCGACCTGTTTCATATCGGCTTCGGGCCAGCCGAAGCGACATACGATGGCGCCGAGGAGGTCGCACCCGGTGTGTTTGTGGAGTTTGACGCGGCCGGCAACGCGATCGGCGTCGAAGTGCTGAGCGTTCGCCTGCGTACGGCCGGTGGCTATCCGCAGCCGACGAAGGCTGCCGCCGAGTAACGGTGCGCCCTACGCGCGCTTGCCCAATGCCAGCGCGGTACCGTAGGCCTCCAGCAGCCGGCCGAGCACGATCTCGCGGGTGAATTCCGCCGCGTAGCGCCGGTGCCCGGCTTCGGCCAGCCGCTCACGCAGCTTGCTGTCCTCGGTTACGCGGCGGAGGCAGTCCGCAAGTCCCTCCACGTCGTCGATCTCGCACAGCACGCCGGTCTCGTTGTCGGTCACGTACTGCCGCGCACCGTCCGCGCGCGTGGCGACCAGCGGCCGGCGCATCGCCCACGCTTCCAGGATCACGGTGCCGAACGGCTCGTAGCGGCTCGGCAGGACGACGACGTCGCACGCCGCCAGCAGCGCCTTGCGGTCGTTGCGCCAGCCTAGAAAGCGCACCCGCCCGCCGAGCCCGAGTTGCGTGCAGAGAAGCTCGTACGCGCTGCGCTCCGGCCCGTCGCCGGCAATCCACGCGAACAGGTCGGGTGTCATCGCGAGGGCGCGCAGGAAGGTGTCGATCCCCTTGACCGTGTGCAGCCGCGCGAGCACCAGCAGCAGCGGTGCCGAATCCGGAACCCCGAAGGCCGCACGGTCGACCGCCGGGCTGTCGGGCATGGTGCCGAAGGTGTTGGTGAGAAGCACCCGTTCGGGTGGAACGCCATGCGCGGCAACATGTTTGACGATGGCCGGGGTCACGCCGAAGAAACTGTCGCAGGTCGCGAAATGCCGCAGGTCGTACTCGTCGCCAAACCAGCCGACGACCGGGCACGGCATTCCGGCCGGGACGAAGGATGCGGCGCGGGCCATCCAGGCGTGGACCAGATCGGCACGAAACTTCCGGGCGAGTGCGCGGATGCGCCGTCTGCCGCCCAGCAGATAGTCCGGCCAGCCAAAACGCATCGGCTCGACCGGAATGCCCGCGGCCGCGTACCGTGCGACGGCACGCGGCCACGGACGGCACACGACCACTTGCTCCACGCCGCGACCCGCCAGGGCCTCGATCGTGTCCTGGGCGAACGTTTCCGCGCCCCCCACCTCGGCTCCGGCGATCACGTGCAGCAGACGCATGCGCGATCGTCTAACCGAACGAGTGATGTGGCGCCACCGGCCCCGAAAGTCGCGCGCGGCAACGGCCCTTAATGGGCCGTCGCGTCCAGGTCCTCGAGCGGCAGCCACTCGGGCGGAGCGCCGGGAAGGCCAGAGCCCGTCTGAGTCACCGAGAGCAACAATCCGCCGTCGGACAGCGGAACGAGGTTGTCGATCGCTCCGGCGGCGCGCAGTATTTTTAGGGCGGAGCGTACGCGTGACGGTTCGGTGACAATATCGGCGCCGCGCAACGCCGCCGTCAGATCGGCCTGGCAACGTTTGCTCCGCGCGGCCATCCGTGTCAGAGCCTGCAATAGAACGATCGCGAAATCGGCGTCATCCATGCCATCCACACGATGGCCTCCTCCAGCCGAGACCTGCATTTCTGTCTGCTCAACGAGTCCGAGTGCCGAGTCATTCAGAAAGATCGAGCTGTCCATCGGATCCACCGTTCGTTACGGCCGGCGGTGCGGCCAAGAAGCTTGCTTCAACAATTCGTATGATTAACGAAAAGCTAACGCATGGCCAGCCTCGGGATGCGACTCGGGTCAGAAAAATTGTATCGCGGCCAAAAATTTCATAGCGTGCAACGCTCGGCAACGCGGAAATCCTGTACCTCCGAATAATGGCGTCAGTCATTTCTCTTGGCGATCTTTCGGGAGTTCGCGTCGGGCACGTCACGGACGCAAGCCTGTGCTCCGGCGTCACCGCAATCGTTTTCGACCAACCCTGCATCGCCTCGGTCTCAGTGCTGGGTGGCGCGCCCGGCGGCCGCGATCTCGAACTGCTCGGCCCGGCGATGACGGTCGAGCGAATCGACGCGGTCGTGCTTGGCGGCGGCTCCGCCTTCGGCCTCGACGCGGCGGGCGGTGTGCAGGCCGCGCTGCGCGAAGACGGGCGCGGCTTTCAGGTCGCCGGTCAGCGCGTTCCGCTGGTACCGCAGGCAATTCTTTTCGACCTCGCCAACGGCGGCGACAAGGCGTGGGGACGCTTCTCGCCGTATCGCGAGATGGGCTACGCGGCGGCGCGCGCGGCCGCCGCTGGACCGGTTGCGCTCGGCAGTGTCGGCGCCGGCACCGGCGCGACGACCGCGACGGTCAAGGGCGGGTTCGGCTCCGCCGGCATGGTGACGGCGAGCGGCCACACCGTGCTGGCGCTGGCGGCGGTGAACGCGCTCGGCTCGCCGCTGATTGGCGAAGGGCCGTGGTTCTGGGCGGCACCTTTCGAAATCGGCGCGGAGTTCGGCGGCCTCGGCCTTCCCGCGACGTTCGATGCGGCGGCAACCTCGTTGCGCGTGAAAGGCCACGGGCAGCCGAGCACCACGATCGGTCTGGTCGCGACCGACGCCGCGCTGACCAAGCCCCAGGCGCACCGGCTCGCGATCATGGCGCATGACGGCCTCGCCCGCGCGGTGCTGCCGGCGCACGCGCCGTTGGACGGCGATACGATTTTTTCGGCCGCCACGGGTGCCCGCCCCCTCGCCTCGCCGCGCGACCTCACGGAACTCGGCCACGCCGCCACGTCGGTCTTTGCCCGCGCCGTCGCACGCGGCGTGTTCGAGGCGACGTCGTTTCCGGGCGGCCAAGCTGCCTGGCGCGACCGCTTCGTTCGAAAACCCTAGCGCCGCACGCGCGGAATCGCCGCCACCAGGGCGCGCGTGTACGGATGCTCCGGCGCCGACAGCACGGTCGCGGTCGGCCCCTGCTCGACGATGCGGCCCTCGCGCAGCACCAGCACATGATCGGTGACGGTGCGCACAACCCCGAGATCGTGGCTGATGAACAGCCACGCGATGCCGAGCCGCTCGCGCAGATCGAGCATCAGGTTGAGGATCTGCGCCTGCACCGAGACGTCGAGCGCCGACACCGGCTCGTCGGCGACGATCAGCGCCGGATGTGTGATCAGGGCGCGCGCGATGGCGATGCGCTGGCGCTGCCCGCCGCTGAACTCGTGCGGATATTTCTCCGACGCCGCCGGCGGCAGCCCGACGGCTTGCAGCATCGCCGCCACCCGATCTTGCCGCTCGCCGCGCGACGCATGCGGTTCCAGCGCCGCGATCGGCTCGGCGACAATGGAAAAAACCGTGTGGCGCGGATCGAGCGAGCCATACGGGTCCTGGAAGACCGCCTGCACATGCCGCCGCGCCCGGCGCAACCCGGCACGCGACAGCGCAAACAGATCCTCCCCGCGCAACCTCACCCTGCCCGCCTGCGGCCGCTCCAGCGCCAGCACGGTGCGCGCCAGCGTCGACTTGCCGCTGCCCGATTCGCCGACGACGCCGAGGCTGCCGCCATCTGGCATCGACAGGTCGATGCCGTGCAGCACCCTCGCAACGGCCGCCCGCGCAAACGGATGCGGGCGCGGCATCGGGTAGTCGCGCACCAGCCCGCGCACCTCAAGCAGCGGGGCCGCCATGCTCACGACGCCCCCATCGGATAGAGGCAGGCGCAGCGATGTTGCCCGGCGCCGGCGAGCGGCGGCACACGTTCGGCGCACACCGCTTGCGCCCGCTCGCATCGCGGCGCGAACGCGCAGCCCGGCGGCCGGTGCGACGGGTCCGGCACCAGCCCCGGAATCGCCACCGGCCGCCCGCCCGAGTCCGGCGGTCGCGCCCGGAACAGCGCGTGCGTGTAGGGATGCGCCATTGCCGAGAACACCGAGTCCGTCGGTCCCTGCTCCACCACACGGCCGGCGTACATCAGCAGCACCTCTCGGACGGTCTGGCTGATCACGCCGAGGTCGTGCGTGATCAGCAGCAATCCCATCCCGCTCTCCTCGGCAAGGTCCGAGAGCAGGTCGAGCACTTGCGCCTGCACGGAAACGTCGAGTGCCGTCGTGGGTTCGTCGGCGATCAGCAAATCCGGGCCGCAGGCCAGCGCCATCGCGATCACCACCCGTTGCCGCTGGCCACCCGAGAGTTGGTGCGGGTAGCGATGCGCGGACACGGCGCCGAGGCCGACGCGCGCCAGCAGCCGCGCCGCCGTCGCGTCCGCTTCAGCGCGGGACTGCGAGAAATGAATCCGCAGCGGCTCGGCCACCTGCGCGCCGATGGTTTGGAGCGGATTGAGCGCGGTCATCGGCTCCTGGAACACCATGCCGATGCGCCGGCCACGCACCGCGCACATGTCGCGCTCCGGCAGCGCCAGCAGGTCACTGCCATCGAGCAGGACGCGCCCGGTCACGCGCGCGCCCGGCGGCAGCAGCCCCATGATCGCCAGCGCCGTCATCGACTTGCCGCTGCCGCTCTCGCCGACCAGCCCGACGCTCTGCCGCCGGTCGAGCGCGAACGAGACGCCGGCAAGCACCGGCACGAACCGCCCGCCCATCGGCAGTGCCACCGTGAGGTCCTGCACCTCCAGCATCTACCGCCGCCGCCGCAGGCGCGGGTCGAGCAGGTCCTGCAAGCCGTCGCCGAGCAGGTTCAGGCCGAGCACCGCGAGCGTGATCGCCGCCCCCGGAAACACCGCCAGGAGCGGCGCGCGCCAGATGTAGGTCTGCGCGTCGTTCAGCATCCGGCCCCAGGACGGATAGGGCGGCTGGGTGCCGAGGCCGACATAGGACAGGCCGGCATCGGCGACGATGGCCAATGCGAACTGTATCGTTACTTGCACGAGCAGCACCGGCGCGATGTTGGGCAGCACGTGCAGGACGGAGATGCCGACGTCGCCGCGGCCGGCGACGCGCGCGGCGCGGACGAAATCGCGGGTCCAGATCTGCCGCGCGGCGGCGCGGGTGACGCGCGCGAACACCGGGATGTTGAAGATGCCGATCGCCAGCATCGCGTTGCCGGCGCCCGGCCCCGCGAGGGCCGTGATCATCACCGCCGTCAGCAGCGCCGGGAAGGCGAATGCGAGATCGCAGGCGCGCATCACCGCGTCATCCGCCCAGCCGCCGCGCGCCGCCGCGAACCCCCCGAGCGGGACCCCAAGCCCGGCGCCGACCACCACCGCGATCAGCGCCACCGACAGCGAACTCGACGCCCCCGCCATCAGCATCGACAGCACGTCCCGGCCGAAATGGTCGGTGCCGAGCGGATGCGCGACGGAGGGGGCGGCGAGCTTGTTCAGGATGTCGATGTCGGTCGGCGGATACGGCGTCCAGACCAGCGAGAGCAGCGCCACGGCGACCATCAGCACGCTGATGCCCGCGCCGGCGACGAGGCTGCCGCTGCCGGACCGCACCCTCAGCCACCCGCCCGGCGCAGCCGGGGGTCGATGCTGGCGGCCACGAGGTCGACGAGGAAATTGACCAGGATAACGCTGCCGGCGAGCAGCACGACGAGGTCCTGCACGACGATCAGGTCGCGCTGGGCGATCGCCTGGAACACCAGCCGGCCGAGGCCGGGCAGCGTGAACACGTTCTCGATGATGACGGTGCCGGCGAGAAGAAACGAAAACTGCAAGCCGATCAGCGTGACCACCGGCACCAGCGCGTTCGGCACCGCGTGGCGCCACAGCGCGGCCCGGCGGGACCGGCCCTTGGCGCGCGCGGTGCGGACGAAATCCTCGCCGAGCGTGTCGATCACGGCGGCGCGGGTCACGCGCGCCAGGATCGCCGCCTGCGGCAGCGCCAACGCGACGGCGGGCAGGATCAGCGCGCGACAGCCGGCCCAGACGCCGGCGTCCCACCCCGGAAAGCCGCTCGCCGGCAGCCAGGCCAGGTGGACGGCGAACGCAAGGATCAGCAGCAGCCCGAGCCAGAAGTTCGGCAGCGCCACGCCGACCTGCGCCACCCCCATCAGCCCCGCATCGACCGCGCCCCCGCGCCGCGCGGCGGCGGCAACGCCCACCGGAATGGCGAGCGCGGTCGAAAGCACGATGGCGAACAGCGCGAGCGGCAGGCTGACCAGGACTCGCTGCCGCACGAGGTCTGCGACCGGCACGTGGTAGGTGTAGCTGGTGCCGAAATTCCCGCTCAGCAGGCCGCCGAGCCAGCGCAGATAGCGCAGCCATGCCGGCGCATCGAGGCCGAGCTGATGGCGCACGGCGGCGAGCGTGTCCTCCCGCGCGCCGGTGCCCAGGATCAGCGCCGCCGGATCGCCCGGCAGCACCTGCAAGACGACGAACACCACGAGCGACGCGGCGAGCAGAGTGGCCAGCAGGATGGCGAGGCGGCGGAGCAGGAAGGCGAGCATCAGGCGGGGGGCCGGCAGATGGGCGGCCGGCGCTGGGCCGGCGCGCGCCGCCCGACGAAACCTATTCCGCCCAACTCACCCCCGTCATGTCGTTGGCCGGGACCGGGTCGTTGTCCCACAGGCCGCGCAGCTTGGCGTTGGCGACGCCGACCTTGGCCAGCGCGAACATGAAGATGTTGGGCTCGTCCTCGGCCAGTTTGGTTTGCAGTTTGCCGACGATCTCAAGCTGCGCCTTCGGCTCCACCGTTTCGACGAACTGCTTGTACAGCGCCTTGTACTCGGGGCTGACATAGTTGAAATAGTATTTCTCGCGCGCGTAGATATCGAGGTCGCGTGCTTCGGTGTGGGAGATGATGGTGGCATCGTAGTCGGTGCGGGCAAACACCTGCTCCAGCCACTGGCCCCACTCGATCGGCACCAGTTTGGTCTTGATGCCGATTTTTTCCAGCATCGCCGCGATCACCTCGCCGCCGCGCCGCGCGTAGGGCGGGGGCGGAAGCTGGATGGTCATGGTGAAGCCCGGCTTGATCCCCGCCTCGGCCAGCAGCGCCTTGGCCTTGACCAGATCGTACGGATACTGCCCCGTCAGGTCGATGTAGCCGGGATCGCCCGGCGTGTAGTGCGAGCCGATCGGCGCGCCATAGCCGGATTGCGCGCCCTCGATCACCTGCTTGCGGTCGATCGCATAGGCCAGCGCGCGGCGAAACCGGATGTCGCTGAACGGCTTCCTGGCGTTGTTGAGGGCCAGGATCGTCTTGCCCTCGGTCGTCCCGACATGGACGGCGAAGCGTGGATCGGCCTTGAACTGGTCGAGCGCTTCCGGCGCCGGAAACAGCGGGAAGGCGTCGATGTCGCCGGCCAGCACGGCCGCCGTCGCGGCGGCGGGGTCCGAGACGAACTTGAAGGTGACGGCCGCCAGTTTCGGCCGCGCGCCCCAATAGTCGGGGTTGGCGACCAGTTCGACGCGGTCTCCCTTCACCCATTGCTTGAACTTGAACGGGCCGGTGCCGATCGGGTCGGTCGCGTTGGTGGCGGCGGATTTGGGCGAGAGCATCACCGCGTCGCCCCAGCCCATGTCGAACAGGAACAGTGCGGTCGGGCGCTTGAGGGTGACGACGGCCGTGCTGTCGGACGGGCACTCGACCTTCGCGATCGGCTCGAACAACTGTTTCTGCGCGTTGGTGCTGCCGGGGGCCGACGCGCGCTCGTACGAGAACTTGACGTTGCTGCAATCGAACGGCGAGCCGTCGTGGAACTTGACGCCGTGGATCAGCGTGAACGTGTAGGTCAGCCCATCCTTTGAGATCGTCCAGCTTTCGGCGAGGTCCGGTACCACCCGGCCCTTGGCGTCGATGCGGGTAAGGCCCTCGTAGATGTTGGCGTAGGTCACTTCCCGGATCGCCGACGCGGCGCCCGCCGTCGGGTCGAGGCCCGGCGGCTCCAGCACCATGCCGACGGTGATGCTGTCCTTGGCCTGGGCCGTGGTGAAGCCGGCGAACCCGGCCAGCAACGAGCCGGCCAACGCCGCCGCGAGCAGTCGTCTCATGCAAACAATCTCCCTCCGCCCGGCCCGCCGCCGGTTGCGCGGCGGCGGAGCACACCAGCCGAATGGGGCGAGGTCAAGGCGCGCGCGGCGGGCCGAGCCGCCCAGGTGTCATTCCAGCAGGTCGTTGACCGTGACCAGCGGTTCCCTTGGCACCGACGTATCCGGGAAATCCGCCTGCCAGCCGCCGCCGAGCGCCTTGTAAAGGGCGACGAGGTCGGTTGCGATCGTCGTCGTGCTGTCGGTGGCCTGCTGTTCGGCGGCGAGCAGGTTGCGCTGCGCGTCCAGCACGTCGAGAAAGGTGGCGACGCCGTCCGAATAGCGTTCCTGCGCCAGCGACAGCGCCCGGCGGTTCTGCGCCACCGCGACCAGCAGCGCGTCACGCCTGCGCTGCTCGGCGGCGTAGTCGGTCAGCGCCGTGTTGACCTCGTGCAGCGCGGACAGGACGGTGCGCTGATAGCTGATCGCCGCCTCCTGCTGCTGTTCGCGGCGCAGTTCGACGGTCCGGCGGACGCGCCCGCCCTCGAACAGCGGCAACGTCAGCGACGGGCCGAACGACCAGGTGTTGGCCTGGTTCCAGCCGAGATCGCCGAGCTTGGTCGCCTGCAACGCCACACTGCCGGTCAGCGTGACGCGCGGATAGAAATCGGCGACCGCGACGCCGATGTCGGCGGTGGCGGCGTGCAGGTTGGCCTCGGCCTCGCGGATGTCGGGGCGACGGCGGGCGAGTTCGGAGGGCAGGCCGACCGGCACGCGCGGCGGCACCGGCGGGATCGGGCGCGCCGTTGCGAGCTCGGCGGTCAGGCTCTGCGGCGGCTGGCCGAGCAGCAGCGCGATCGCGTCCATCAGATCGTCCTCCTGCGCCTCCAGCGGCGGCAGTTCGGATGCGATGCTGGCGACGAGGGCGGCGGCGTTGGCGACGTCGAGGTCGGTGGTCAGGCCGCCGGCGGCGCGCTGCTGGGTCAGGGCGAGGGACTTTTCGGCGGTCTGGCGGTTGCGCTCGGTGATCTCGATGTTGCGCTGCACGCCGCGCAACTGGACGTAGTCGCGGGCGACTTCCGCGAGCGCCCGCAGCAGCACGTCGCGCTGCGCCTCGGCGTTGGCGGTCGCCGAGGCTTCGGCCGATTCGACCTGACGGCGGACACGGCCCCAGAAATCGACCTCCCAGGTCGCATCGAAGCCCGCCTGGAACAGGTTGAACGGCGAGAAGATGCTGGTGTTCTGGGCGGCATTCGCGCCGTTGGTGTTCGGCGTCGGCACCGTCGAGGCGCCGGTGCCCACCAGCGACAGAACGCCCTTCTTGCTGAGCTGCTGGCGCGACGCGGCGGCGGTGGCCTCGGAGGTGGGCAGCGCGGCGGCGCCGGTGATGCCGAGCGTCGTGCGGCTCTCGCGCAGCCGCTCGCCGGCGACGCGGACATCGAGGTTGGCGCCGGCGACGCGGCGTTCCAGGCTGCTCAGCTCGTCGTCGTGAAACAGCGTCCACCAGGCCGGGTCCAGTGCCGTTTCCACCGGCAGGCTGGGCGCCGGTGTTTCGGCAACGGGTTTCAGCTCGGGCTTGGGCGCGGGATGGCCGGTCAGCCACGACACCGGAGACCAGGGCACCGTCGGCGCCTCGTTGTCGGGACCGACGGTGGAGCAGGCGGCAAGGACGGCGAGCGGGAGCAGGCGCCAGAACTGGCGCGGCCGGCGGTTTGGCGAAGCGGCCACGAGCGAAATCTCCTTGGTCGGGCGAGAGCGGAACGGTACCCGCCGAGGCCCCCGCGTCAACGCGGCGCGGCGCAAGGGTGCCCCGCAGGCCTGCGACACACGGGATTGTGAATGCCGTCGCCGGTTAAATCATTCCGTATGCGTCCGTGTTATCGCGGCTCGGATGGGCAAAATGTCCGATTCGCGGTCGCACTGGGCGGCGATCCTGGGCGTCCTGCTGCTGTCGCCCGGCTGCGTGCCGCCACCCGCGCCATCGCGGCCGGCGGCAAACCCGGCGGCGACCGGCGCGCGGGAGCTGGTGATCACCGCCGACCGGCGGGCGACCGAGGCGGGGCTGGACATGCTCCGGCGCGGCGGCGCCCCGATCGACGCGGCGGTCGCGGCGCAGGCGGTGCTGGGACTGGTCGAGCCGCAATCCTCCGGCTTCGGCGGCGGCGCGGTGCTGCTGAGCTGGAGCGCGGCCGGCGGCAAGATCAGTGTGATCGATGGGCTGCCGCGCGCCGGCCATGCCGCGCCGCGCGGCATCAACGAGGATTCGCACGGCCGCGCGCTCGATCCGGCGGCGGGCGTGTTCGGCGGCGGCGCGGTCGGCGTGCCGGGGACGCTGCCGGCACTGTGGACGGCGCATCAGGCGAGCGGGCGGCTGCCGTGGGCGGACCTGTTCGCGCCGGCGATCGCGCTGGCGGACCACGGGTTCGTCCTGTCGCGCGGGCTGCGCGCCCTGCTGGCAGCGCCGGGGGCCGCCGCGCAGTACGGGGAAGCGGCGGCGCCGTATCTGCGGCCGGACGGGTCGGTGCCGGGCGCTGCGGAGATGCTGCACGCGCCGGCCTACGCCGCGACGCTGCGGCGGGTCGCGGCACGCGGGCCGGCCGGACTCTATGACGGCGCGGCCCTCGGCGAGACGATGGCGGCGCTGGCGCGCGGACCCCGCCCGTCGCTGCTGACGCCGGACGATTTCGCCGCCTACGCCGCAACCGCGCCGGCGCCGCTGTGCCTGCCCTGGCGCGGCTGGACCATCTGCACCGCGCCGCCGCCATCGTACGGGGGGCTTGTCGCGTTGCAGATTCTCGGCATCGCCGGCGCGGGCGATCTCGGGCGGACCAGCTTCGTGCATCGCTTCCTCGATGCCGGGCGGCTCGCGCAGATGGACCGGCGGCGCTTCGTCGCCGACCCCGCGTTCCTGCCGGTGCCGACTGCATCCCTGCTCGACGAAGGATACCTGGCCGCGCGGGCGGCGCTGATCCCACCGGCGGCGGCGCTGGCACAACCAAAGCCTGGCACTCCGTCGTCCGCCGGCGACGCGCGCGCGGGCGGGAACGATCCCGGCCACGCGACAACCGCGACAAGCCAGATCGTCGTCGTGGCCCGCAACGGCGACGCACTCAGCATGACCAGCAGCCTGACCCACATTTTCGGCGCGCGGGTCGCGGCCGGCGGCGTCGTGTTCAACGACGCACTATCCAATTTCGCGCCGGCGCCGCCGACCCGCGCGCGCTACGCCAACGGCATGGAGCCGGACAAGCGCCCGGCGACGCCGTTCGCGCCGGTGATCGTGCTTGACCCCGCCGGGCGGCCGCTGCTGCTCGGCGGCAGCGGCGGCGGGCCGTTCGTGCCGGACGTCGTGGCGGCGGCGCTGCTCGACCTGCTAGTGCTCAACCGCACGCCGGCCGAGGCGCTCGCCCGGCCGCATCTCAGTTCCGCAGATCCCGACCATGTGGCCGTGGAAGCGGGCACAAACGCCGAGGCGCTGCTGCCGGCGCTGGCCGCGATGGGATATCGCGCGCGGGCGGAGCCGATCCCGTCGGCCTCGGCGTTCGCGCTTCGTGGCGCCAGCGGCTGGGTCGGCGCCGCCGACCCACGGCGGGACGGACTGGCACTCGGCGATTGATCGCAGCGACGAAGTCAGAGGCTCACCCGACGGACTCCGACCGACGGAGACCGCCGGATATGCGGGCGCTTCCGTCCGCGCGCTTCACTTCAAAAGCGAGTGATTCGCCACCGAAAGATGTTGCCGACGATCGTATTGCAGGCGCTAGAGTTGGAGCGGAAGGCGGCAGGAAAGATGTCGCGGTGCCAGTCGGCAATGATGGGGTGCCACGGAAGACCCTCAGGACACGGAACCTTCCGCCTATGAGTCCCTCATATCTGTCGCTCCCGACCGCCAATGTCGGCGACCGGTTCCCGGCTCGGATCGCGCCCGCGTTCGCGCCGCATGAAGCCGAAGTGATCGCGGCATGGTCGGCGACGATGCGGCGAAGGGACGTGTATACCGAGATCAATCTCTCACATCTCTACCTCACCGAAGCCCTGCACGTTCTCGCCGGATCGGCGGACGAGTCCTGGTGGCTTGTCCACAAGACGCCTGATGGCGAAGTCGCCGTGCGCTGCTGGCCCGGACTTGCGGAGATCGTGCCGACGATCGAGGACGCGCTGTACGTTGTCGTCCGGGAGTTGCCTGCGCGCGAGGCAATCTTTCAGCCCTCGTCGGTATCGGATGGCAGCCAGGGCGACATATGAGCGCCGGGATCAATCGGAACGCCCGTGACCGTCAGCAGCAACCCGCCGTCCGACAAGGCCAGCATGTTGGTCACGCAGCCTTTGTCATACAGGAACCGCAACGCGGCAGGGACGAGGGCGTGACTGGCCGGAATCCCAACCGATAACAAAGCCGCCGCCACATCGGCTTCCCGGCGCCGGTCTCGCGCCGCCATGCCGGTGAGCGAATCAAGCAGGCGTGCCGCGAAAACGGAGACATCTTCGCGGTCAACATGCTTCTTCGACGTCGGCGGTCTCGGCTTGCGCTCGCCCATGCTGAGGCAACCCTCGGCCGGCCCGGAGCATCCCGGTTCCGACCACGCATTGATGTGATAACGCGACATTCGACGGGCCAGAGCGGACGATGAAAAAACTTTCCGTGCGGACTCCCACCGCATCCGCCCCGCAACGGTCGATTGGTTGCACTGGCGCAGTCCCCTTCCCGCGCATATAGCGATCGGGTGCAAACGGAGGGTCGGATGACACCCGCGAACGACGTGCTCGCGCGCATCGAGGCCGACATGGCCGGCCATCAGGCACGGCTGCTCGACTGGCTGCGCATCCCCAGCATCAGCGCCCAGCCCGCGCACGCGCCGGACTGTCGTGCCGCGGCCGAGTTCGCCCGGCGCGAGCTGGAGGCGATCGGCTTCACCGCCGGCCTGCGCGAGACGGCCGGCCATCCGGTGGTGCTCGGCCATCATCCGGGGCCGGGCGGCAATGCCCCACACCTTCTATTCTATGGCCATTACGACGTGCAGCCGGCCGAACCGCTGGAGCTTTGGACCAGCAAGCCGTTCGAGCCGGCGATCGTCGAGGGGCCGCGTGGCCCGCGCGTGGTGGCGCGCGGCGCCGTCGACGACAAGGGGCAAGTCGCGATGTGGCTCGGTGCGCTGCGCGCCTGGGTCGAGGAAACCGGCTCGCTGCCGGTGCGGGCGACGGTGCTGATCGAAGGCGAGGAAGAGGTCGGCAGCGTCAATCTGGAACCGTTCCTGCTGGCCAACCGCGCCGAATTGCAGGCGGATGTCGCGGTGATTTCCGACACCGGGATGTGGAACATCGATACGCCGGCGATCACGGCCAGCCTGCGCGGCCTTGTCTACATGCACGTGCTGCTGAAGGCCGCGTCGCGCGATCTGCATTCCGGCATGTATGGCGGCTCCGCGCTGAACCCGATCAACGCGCTGGTCGCGGCGCTGGCGAAGCTGCGCGATGCGTCTGGCCGGGTGATGCTGCCGGGGTTTTATGACGGGGTGCAGGACGTCTCGCCCGAGCAGGCGGCGCAGTGGGCCTCGCTCGGGTTCAGCGAGCAGGAGTTTCTCGGCGACATCGGGTTGAGCGTTCCGGCCGGCGAGGCCGGGCGCGGCGGGCTCGAACGGCTGTGGGCGCGGCCGACCTGCGACATCAACGGCATCTGGGGCGGCTACCAGGGGCCGGGCGCGAAAACCGTGATCGCCGCCGAGGCCGGCGCGAAAGTGAGTTTCCGTCTCGTCCCCGGCCAGAACCCGGACGCCATCGTCGCCAGCTTCAAGCGGTTCATGCAGGCGAACGTGCCCGCCGACGCGCGCCTGGACATCTCCGGCGGCGGCAGCCCGGCGTTCGCGGTCGCGACCGACAGCGCCTTCATCGGCGCCGCCCGAGCGGCGTTGCAAGCGGAGTATGGCCGCCCGCCCGTGCTGATCGGCGGCGGCGGCTCGATCCCCGTCGTCGGCTCGCTGCACAAGGTGCTCGGCATCGACAGCCTGCTGATGGGGTTCGGCCTCGACGACGACCAGATCCACGGGCCCAACGAGAAGTTCGAACTGCGCTGCTTCCGCCAGGGAATGCGCAGTCACGCGCGGCTGCTCGGCGCGCTGGCGGCGGCATGAGCACCTTCAGCGAGGACTGCCTCGCCCGGATGCGCCGCGTCACCACGGCGACGCTGACGACGCAGTTGTTCAAGCGCGGGTTCCGCAACCGCTTCATGCGCGGCGTCCGCCCGCTCGGGCAATATGACGGGAATCTGGTCGGCCCGGCGTTCACGCTGCGAAACATCCCGGCGCGCGAGGATCTGGATGTCGTGGAAGGGTTCGCCAATCCCGAGCACCCGCAGCGCAAGGCGATCGAGACCGTGCCGCCGGGGCACGTTCTGGTCGTCGATTGCCGGGGCGAGGCGAATGCCGCCTCGGGCGGGGAGATCCTGGCGACGCGGCTGGTGATGCGCGGCGTCGCCGGGCTGGTCAGCGACGGCGGCATCCGCGACAGCGCACCGATCGCGAAACTGCCGATGCCGGTCTATTGCGCCGGACCGGCGGCGCCCCTCAATCTCGTGGCGCATCACGCGACCGAGTTGCAGGTGCCGATCGGCTGCGGCGGCGTCGCCGTGTTTCCCGGCGACCTGATCGTCGGCGACGCCGACGGGATCGTGGTCGTCCCCGCGCATCTGGCCGAGGACATCGCGCGGGACGCCGACGCGCAGGAGAAGCTGGAGACCTGGCTGCTCGGCCGCATCCAGGCAGGCGCCGCACTGCCCGGCACCTACCCGCCGAACGCCGAGACGCGCGCCGCCTACGAAGCGTGGCAGGCGGCGCGCGCGTGAATCTCTACATTGCGGCGAGTTGCTTCTCCACCGCCTTGTGGTCCTGCTTCCACGCGGCATAGAGCTGGGCACTCATCGGGTCGGGGAGAATGTCCTCATCGCCCGCGGCGATGCCGGCGACGATTGCCTTCGCCACGTCCGCCGGGCTGGTCTTCGGGAAGGTGATCGCGGCGGCCATCTCGGTATCGACCGGGCCGGGGAACACCGCATGGACGGCGATGCCGCGCGCCGCGAGGCTGCCGCGCAGCGACTGCGTCATCGACCACGAGGCCGCCTTGGAGGCGTTGTAGCCGGCCATCGCCGGCATCGAGGCCAGCGCCACGATCGTCAGCACATTGGCGATTGCACCGCCGCCGTTGCGCTCCAGAACCGGCGCGAACGCCTGCGCCAGATGCAGCGGCCCGAAGAAATTGGCGGCGAACTGGCGGGTCAGCGACTCGTCCGTCGTCTCCAGCGGAGCGCCGAAATCGAGCACGCCGGCATTGTTGATCAGCAGCGTCACGTCGGGCGCCGCCTCCGGCAGTTTTGCCACCGCGGCGGAGTCGGTCACGTCCAGGCGCAGCTTGACCACGCGCGGATCGGCAACGGCGATCGTCGCTGGATCGCGGGCGGCGGCGTAGACGCGCTTTGCGCCGGCGGCGAGCAGCGCGTCGACCAGGGCGCGGCCGATGCCGCGATTGGCGCCGGTTATGAGGGCGGTGGAACCGGTGATGTCCATCTGGGGTACTCCTGAATGAAGGGTCCGACGCACCGGCATGTGATGCGTGCGGGTCGCGCCTGAAATTGCTTCTGGCCGCACTGGCTTCGTGCGAGTTTCGCACGAATGGACACCGAGACGCTGCGCCTGTTCGTCGCCGTCGCCCGTCGCGGCAGTTTCGCCGCCGTCGCGCGGGCAGCGGCGTCCGACCCGTCCGCCGTGTCCCGCACGATCGCCGCGCTGGAGGACGAACTCGGCGTGCGGCTGTTGCAGCGCAGCACGCGGCGGATGGCGCTGACCGAGGCGGGGGCGCGCTACCTCGCCCGGGTCGCCCCGCTGCTCGACGAGCTGGACCACGCACGCGAGGACGCCGCCGCGACCGGGGCCGCCATCGCCGGGACGGTGCGGGTGACGACCTCGGTCACGTACGGGCATGTGCGGTTCGTGCCGCTGCTGCCGGCGCTGCACGCGGCGTTCCCGCGCCTGACGCTCGATCTTGTGATCTCCGACGCGAGGCTCGACCTGGTCGCGGAGGGGATCGACCTGGCGATCCGGCTGGGGCCGGCGACGCATGGGGAATTGATCGGCGTGAAACTGTCGGACACGCGCTACCAGGTCTGCGCCAGTCCCGCCTGGATCGCCGGCCACGGCAGGCCGGCCGAGCCGGCGGCGCTGCGCGGGGTCGATTGCGTGCTGTTCCATCTCGGCGACTTCCGCTCGCGCTGGCAGTTCCGCGACGCGGCCGGGACGAAGACGGACGTGCCGGTCGGCGGGCGGATGGTCCTGTCCAGCCTGCTTGCGGTGCGCGCCTGCACGGTTGCCGGGATGGGGCCGGCGCTGCTGCCAAACTGGCTGGCCGAGGAGGCGCTGGCCGACGGCGCGCTGGTCGACCTTTTCCCCGCCCATGGGGTCACGGCGACCGATTTTGCCACCGCCGCGTGGCTGCTGTATCCGAGCAGGGCCTACCTGCCGGGCAAGGTGCGGGCGGTGATCGATTTCCTCCGGCCGCGCCTGCGCTGAGCCTGCCTGGCGGGCAGCCCCACCCAAAGCGGCCCTCGACAAGCAAGCCGCGATCCACAAGAAATGCGGCGGCGCAGCGAGGAGATGGAGCGATGTCGGCGACAGGGTTCGGCGGGCTTGCGGTGGCGCCGCGACTGGCGGAATTCATGGCGACCGAGGCGCTGCCCGGCACCGGGGTCGGCGAGGCCCAGTTCTGGCAGGGACTGGCCCGGATCATCGCCACCTTCGCCACCCGCGACCGCGCGCTGCTGGCCAGGCGCGACTCCCTTCAAGCGCAGATCGACGCATGGCACGCGGCGCGGCGCGGCCAGACCGTCGATCGTGCCGAGTATCTGAGTTTTCTGAGCGGGATCGGCTACCTGCTGCCACCCCCGGCAAAATTCTCGGTGACGACCGGCAGCGTCGACCCCGAGATCGCCAGCATCGCCGGTCCGCAGCTCGTCGTGCCGGTCAGCAACGCACGCTACGCGCTGAACGCCGCCAATGCCCGCTGGGGCAGCCTGTACGACGCGCTCTACGGCACCGACGCGATTCCGGACGAGGGCGAGGCGGCGCGCGGGCGCGGCTACAACCCGGCGCGCGGCGCGCTGGTGGTCAAGCGCGCCCGGCAGTTCCTCGATCAGGCGGCGCCGCTTGCCGGCACCAGCCACGCGAACGTGACCGGCTACGCCGTCGTCGGCGGCAAGCTCGCGGCCACCACCGCCCGCGGCCCGGTCGGGCTTACCGACCCGGCGCGGTTTGCCGGCTATCAGGGCGATCCGGCCTCGCCCACCGTCGTGCTGCTGAAGCATCACGGGCTGCACCTGGAGCTGCGCTTCGACGCCACCCACCCGATTGGCCGCACCGACCCCGCGCATCTGGCCGACGTTGTGATCGAGAGCGCGATCTCGACGATCATGGATCTGGAGGACAGCGTCGCCGTCGTCGATGCCGACGACAAGGTGCTGGTGTATCGCAACTGGCTCGGGCTGATGAAGGGCACGCTGTCGGCCAGCTTCGAGAAGGCCGGCGGCACGCTGGAGCGGCGGCTGCACCCGGACCGCGTCTACACGGCGCCCGACGGCGGCACGCTGAGCCTGCACGGGCGCAGCCTGATGCTGGTGCGCAACGTCGGCCACCACATGTTCACCGACATCGTCCGCGACGCCGACGGCCAGGAGATCCCGGAGACGATCCTGGATGCCGCCGTCACGACGCTGATCGCGATCCACGACCTGAAATCCGCGGGCCCGATCCGCAACAGCCGGGCCGGCAGCGTCTATATCGTCAAGCCGAAGATGCACGGGCCGGAGGAGGTGGCGTTCGCGTCCGACCTGTTCGCCGCCGTCGAGGACATGCTGCGGCTGCCGCGCAACACGATGAAGATGGGCATCATGGACGAGGAGCGGCGCACCAGCGTCAACCTCGCCGCCTGCATCCATGCGGCGCGGGACCGCGTCGTGTTCATCAATACCGGCTTCCTCGACCGCACCGGCGACGAGATCCATACCTCGATGGCGGCGGGGCCGATGGTCCGCAAGGACGAGATGAAGCGGACCGCCTGGCTGCCCGCGTACGAGGACAACAACGTCGATGTCGGCCTCGCCTGCGGGCTGCGCGGCCGCGCGCAGATCGGCAAGGGCATGTGGGCGGCGCCGGACCGGATGGCGCAGATGATGATCGCGAAGATCGCCCACCCGCTGGCCGGCGCCAACACCGCGTGGGTCCCCTCGCCAACGGCGGCGACGCTGCACGCGCTGCACTATCACCAGGTCGATGTCGCCGTCCGCCAGGCCGAACTCGCCGCCCGCCCGCCGGCCAACCGCGAGGCCATCCTGATCCCCCCGCTCGCCGACCGGCCGAACTGGTCGGAGGCCGACGTGCAGCAGGAGCTGGACAACAACGCGCAGGGCATCCTCGGCTACGTGGTGCGCTGGATCGACCAGGGCGTCGGCTGCTCGAAGGTGCCGGACATTCATGATGTCGGGCTGATGGAGGACCGCGCGACGCTGCGCATCTCGTCCCAGCACATCGCCAACTGGCTGCGCCACGGCATCGTCACCGAGGCGCAGGTGGAGGCGACGCTGCGCCGGATGGCGGCCGTCGTCGACCGGCAGAACGCGGGCGATCCCGCCTACACGCCGATGGCGCCCGGCTTCGACGGAGTCGCCTTCGCCGCCGCGCGCGATCTGGTTTTCCAGGGCGCGGCGCAGCCGAACGGCTACACCGAGTTCATCCTGACCGCGCGCCGTCGCGAGGCCAAGCGGGCCGAAACGGTTTGACGGCAGAGGTTAACAGACGCTAACAACGTCCGGTTTGCTAGGGATGTTTGCGGCATGAGCCCGATCAGCCTCGGCTTCGAGATTTCGTTCTTTGTGCTCGTCGCGGTTGCCTGGGCCTGGTACTTCCGTGCGGAAATCGCCCGCTGGCGGCGGGAGCGCGGTCCACGCCGGCAACTCGCGCGGGAGGCGGCGGCGGAGCGGGAAGCGGAACTGGCCCGGCTGCGAGACGAACTGGCGGAAAAATATCTCGGCGACATGACCGCGAAATCGCCGACGCCCGGCGAGTGACCGCCGCCCGTGTCGGCCCTCCGGCTTCGGGCAGGCCATTCTTTTGCGGGTGGCGTCCCCCGCACCGTAGCGCGTCGTAGCTTCGCTTCTTCGCAACCATGAGCCACGGCCTGGCACGCCGGCACGCCTGGTCGCTACGCCGCCGTTCGCCCCGCCAGTTTCGCGCGCAGCGCGCGCGGTACCTGCCGGGCGCATTTGACGCGCGGATAGGGCATCTCCCCGCCAAGCTCGCGCGCCGGGCGTTCGGCGCGGTTGTCGAAAGCGGCCTCCTCGGCGGCTGGCAAAAAACTTTCCGCAGGCAGGCCCTCGGCCAGCAGCAGCGCGTGCTCGCCGAGTTCGACGTGGTAGTAGCGGAACGTCTCGGCCACCTCCGACTCCCGGGCGATGCCGGGCAAGCCGGCCAGCGCGCCCGCCTGCACCAGCACGCCGTCGAGCAGGAATCCGTGCCCCGGCGAGACCAGCAGGTCGCGCGCCGGCACGCCCTCGCCGAGCGCGCCGGCGACGATGCGGACCGGCAGCACCCGCGCCGGATCGGCGAAGCGGGGGGCGACCGTCTGCACGCCGATCCACCGCACCGGCAGCGCCCGGCCATCCGCGAGCCGCACCAGGTCGCCCGCGCGCAAATCCTCGACCGCCATCTCGCCGACCGGCGTCGCGATCCGCGTGCCTTCGCAAAAGCACGTGACGGAGACCAGCGTGCCGCCGCCGCTGTCGCGCGAGACCCCGAAATGCGCGGAGGCAAGTCCCCCCGGGTCGAGCGTGATCGTGTCCGTCACGGCACCCGCATGGACGCGCAGCAGATCACCCGACAGGCTCGCCGTCGCGCCGAAGCCATAGGACAGGCCGGTCAGGTCGATGAGGTCGCCGTCGCCGAGGCCGCTGACCACGGCGATGAAGTCCGACGTGTCGGCGATCGACAGAAGCCCGTCTGCGCCGGCGACGAATTGCACGCCGCCGGCCGCCACGCCGCCAGATGAGACGATCATGCCGCCGCCGTCGATCACGGCGACGCCGCCGGCACTGCCGCCGCTCTCGATGATCTCGTAGCCGCCGGCGTCGATCACGGTGCCGTACGCGGTCCCGCCGGAGACGTACTCCTTGGCTCCGAAGCCGAGCACCGTGCCGTATGTCGCGCCGCCGGAGACGAATTCCGAGCCGGCGTAATCGACGATCGTGCCGCTGGCGACACCGCCCCGGTAGACGAACTGCCGCCCGCCGTCCCCCACCACCGCGCCGCTGGCGCTGCCGCCATAGACCAGTTGCAGCCCTCCGAACGCCACCCCGGTCCCCGAGGCGACGCCGCCATCGACGGTCTCGCTGCCGCCGAAATCGACGGTCGTGCCGATCGTCCAACCGCCGGAGAATACGTAAAGCGCGCCGCCACTCGACACCGTCGCGCCGATCGCGATGTCGCCGAGCCCCGTGGGGCTGCCGGACTCCAAAACCACCGCCGCACCGCTGATCACGCCGCCCGCGCCGGCGGTGCCGGTGGCGCTGCCGCCGGCCAGCACGACGAGCAGCCCGCCGCCGGCAACGTCGGCGCCGCCGTCGCGCCCGCCGCTTTCCACCACCTCCAGCCCGCCCGAGGACACCTGCGTCGCCGACGCATCGCCGCCCGAGGCGACGTAGGCGGCGCCGCCGCTGCTGACCGTGGTGGCGGAGGCCGATCCCCCGGCGGAGACGAACATCGTGCCGCCGGACAGCACGACGGTCGCGCGAACGGTGCCGCCGACGACATACTCGACGCCGCCGCCGCTGATCACGCTGCCCGAGAGGGCGCCCCCGGCCTCGACATACAGCGCATTGCCGGAGGCAACCGCCAGCCCCGAGGAGGTCTGGCCGGCGGTGACGGAACTGTTGGACACGGGGGCGGGCCTGCGATGTCGGAACGGGACGCCGGGATGGTGGCGGAGGTTCTTACCCGCCGGGGGTTAACGCCGCGTGGTCGGCGTCACGCGCAGCATGGCCGCGTAGCCCGCGCACGCAACGTTCGGTAAACTTCAGCCCAATACGGGAGCGTGCTGCCTTGGCGACGGACACTTCATCGCCGTTCAGCGACCTGCGATGGCTTTCCGCCTTCCACTCGGATCGGGCGAGGCTGGCGGCGATCGGGCTGGTCTGTTTCACATTGATCGCGCTATCCTGCGTGCCGACATTGGCCAGGATTTGGGCGGCGGATCGCGCCGACCAGCGAGCGCACGAACGGCGCAAGCTGGGATTCATGGCGGCAGCGGATGAGGCATTGGCGCGCCGCAAAGCGGAGAGGCTGAAGCTCGATGATTGAGATCGTGATCGCCGCCATGATCGTCGCGGCCGTCTGGAGCGGTGTTACGCTCTGGGCGCGGGCACATCGTCGCCGAATGGGCAAGCTTGCATTTCATCGCGGCCGGTTCTTCGACCTTGCGCAGCGCCTGCTTGCGGACGACGCTGCCGATGACACTCGGCTGCAACAGTTGAAGCAACTGGCAGCCGACATCGACAGCCGGACTATATTTCGCCGATTGTTGTTGGCTCTCGGCAACACCGAGCGCGACATCGAGGCCGGCCTGCCCACGGCGTCACCCGACTCGCGTGCGCCGGAAGGTTGGGCAGAACTTATGTTTCACTACTATCTATCGGTTTCCTATCTGCGCGCCGTGAGGGGTATAGTGCTGCGCGCCAGGCTGACGCGCGTGCTGGAACCCGGCGCCGCCACCCGCAACACCGGCCTTCTCGAACGGCGTCTGCATCCGAGCAGGCTCGCCCCCGCCTAACTCCACCCCCCATCCACGCAAAATGTCTGATTGGTCGCCATGCGGCTGTCATCGGCGGCGAGCCACAGGACCAGGCGGGCGATGTCGGGGGGATACAGGCGGTCCTTCAGGCATTGGCCATTTCGGCGCGTCTGTTCCGCTTCATCCGTCATCCATAGCGCGAGTTGCCGCTCCGTCATGATCCAGCCGGGCAGGACCGTGTTGACGCGGATTCGGTGTTCGCCGAGGTCGCGGGCAAAACTGCGGGTCAGCGCCTCGACGCCGGCCTTGCTGGCGACGTAGGCGGGCATTCCGCCGATGCCGAGGCGCCAGCTCGTCGAGCCGAAATTGATGATCGAACCGCCGCCCGCCGCGATCATCGCCGGCGCCACCGCCTGGATCGCGAAGAACTGGTGCTTGAGGTTCACCGCGATACGCTCGTCCCAATACGCTGAAGTAACGTCCTGCCAGCGGTGCCGTTCGTCATGCGCCGCATTGTTCACCAGCACATGGAACGGCCCGACCGAGGCCGCCGCCTGCGCGATCGCGGCGCGCAGCGCTTCGATGTTCGTCACGTCGGCGCGGACGTAATGCGGGCTTGGGTGACCGTCGGCCGCGATCCGCCCGGCGAGCGTCGCGGCAGCGGCATCCGCGATGTCGAGGAAGGCGACGCGCGCGCCCTGCCCGGCAAAATGCTCGACGATGCTGGCGCCGATGCCGCCGGCGCCGCCCGTCACCAGAACCGCCCTGCCGCGCAGGCTCGGATAGATCGCGTCGTGCTCCTGCATTCGTCCCCTCCTGGATTCGTTGGCACGAACATAGGACACTGGCAGCCCTGGGCGCGACAGATCGGGCGACGCATGGACATGACGCAGATGGCGACCGAAATCCGCCAATCAGCCGAGGCGGTGGCACGCTGCCTCGCGCAGGCGGACGTGATCGCCGACATCGCCGCACGGGTGCGGCCGCTCGACCCCGCCGTCGTCGTGGTGTGCGCGCGCGGCAGTTCCGGCCATGCCGGGACGTTCCTGCGCTACCTGCTGGCGCGCGATCTCGGGCTGGTCGCCGCCGCCGCGATGCCCTCGATCGCCTCGCTGTACGGGCGGCGCCAGCGGGTCGGCGGCATGTTCTTCGTCGCCATCTCGCAATCCGGCGGCAGCCCGGACCTGATCCGCCAGACCGAGGACGCGCACAACGCCGGGGCGCTGACGCTGGCGATCGTCAACGACGCGGCCTCCCCGCTCGCGCAGACGTGCGAGCTGGTGCTCGACATCCAGGCGGGACCGGAACGCAGCGTCGCCGCGACGAAGACGGTGCTGGCGAGCCTCGCGGCGGTGATGGCGCTGACCAGCGCGATGTCCGCCGACACGGCGCTGGCGGCGGCACTGAGGCGCCTGCCCGAGCGCCTGGACGCGGCGGCGGCGCTCGACTGGTCGCCGCTCACCGAGGAACTGTCGCGCGTGGACAGGATGTTCACCGTCGGGCGCGGCCCCGGCCTCGCCATCGCGGCGGAGGCGGCGCTGAAGCTGGCCGAAACCACGGGCGTTGCCGGGCTCGCCTACAGTTCGGCCGAATTGTCGCACGGCCCGCGCGCGCTGGCGGGGCCGGATTTTCCGCTGCTGGCGTTCGTGCAGGACGATGCCGGACGTGCCGGCACCGCCGCCTTGCTCGACGTGCTCGCCGCCCTCGGCGCCCCGGTGTTCGCGGCCGGCCTCGCCGGCCCCGACATCCAGACGCTGCCGACGCTCGCGGACGACCACGCGGACACCGACCTGCTGCCGCAGTTGCTGTCGTTCTACCTCGCAACCGAAGCCGCCGCCCGCGCGCGGGGCCGCGACCCGGACCATCCGCCGGGCCTGCTGAAAGTGACCAAGACCGTGTGAGCGCGGAACTTTTGCCGCCGTCGGCCGTTCAATGGCCACGGAGCAATGGAGTGGCACGAGCGAGCGAATTGCGGCTAAATCTTGGCACGTTAGTCAGTGTCCGCACAGGAATAATAGTCACGTCTCCGTGCGGCGCTTGAGCGTAACACCACGGCGCTCCATCTTCATTTCATTCACCATATCCCGGCATCATCGGCCCGCGCAGCTTCGTTTGCACGGAATGTTGCCCTGGGTTCAACAGGAGAACTTCCATGAAGACGTCTTCGACCTTGAAAGTGCTCGGCGTGCTCGCCCTCGCCGCCTCGCTGGCGTCGCCGGCGGTGGCGGAGGACCGCTGGCACCATGATGGCGGCTGGCACGGCGGCCATGATCGGCGCGGCGGCGACTGGCACGGCGGCGGTGGCGGTGGCGGCGCGGTGATCGGCGGAGCCCTGCTCGGCCTCGGCATCGGTGCCGCGATCGGCGCTTCGGCCGCATCCCAGCCCCCGGCCTACTACGCCCCGCCGCCCCCGCCGCCGCCGGCGGTCTACTACGGCTACTAAACGCCCCGCACGTCCACGCGACCCCATTCAGGAGACAATATCATGCGCATGACCAAATACGCCTACGTGACCGCAGCCCTTCTCGCCGCCACGCTGACGGTGCCGGCTGCAAGCTGGGCGCAGTCCGCCGCCGCGACATCGAACGCAGCCGACGATCAGCAGGAAGCGCCCGCCAAGAGCCCGCGCGAAGCGGTTGAGCAGCGCATCGCCGACCTGCACGCGACCCTGAAGATCACGCCCGCGCAGGAGGCGAAATTCGACGCGTTCGCACAGGTGATGCTGGACAACGCGCAGGCGATGCAGGGCGTGGTGATGAAGGCCCACGCCGACGCGGCGACAGCCACTGCGGACCAGAGCCTGAAATCCTACGCGATGATCGCGAAGGAGCACGCGGAAAAAGTCCACAAGCTCTCGATGGCGTTCGACAAGCTGTATGTCGCGCTGACCCCGGACCAGAAGATGGCGGCCGACGATGCGTTCCGCTCGGCGGCGGCGGACCGGCAGATGAAGAAGGCTGGCGGCTGATCTCCTCGGCGGGAACTTGTCAGCCAAGTTGACAGGTTCCCGCTGGCTTGCGATGGTTCCCGCGTCGCCGATCGCGTGCGGCACGTAAGGGGAACGTCGATGATGAAAAGACTGCTCGCGGCCGCTGCCGTCGCGATCATGGCCGCCGGAGCGGCCAATGCCGAGAATTTCCACGGATTCGATCCCGCCACGTTCGACGGCGCGGCGCTGCCGCCGGCGAGCTTGCAGGCGATGGTGGTTGATGCGCTGAAGGCGTCGCCGCCGCACAACGGCAAGAAATACGTGATCGGGTTCGCCAACCTGCAACGCAGCATCACGTTCTGCGCGCTGGTCGAGCAGGGCATCGTCGCCGAGGCCAAGGCCGCCGGCATCGACCTCGTCATCGTCGACAACAACCTCGATGGCGCGACCGCGCTGACCAACGCGGAAAGCTTCATCAACCGCAACGTCGATTACGTGATCGAGTTTCAGACGGACGCCAATTTCGGCGCCACGATCATGCAGAAGATGGGCGAGGCCGGCATCAAGGTTGTCGCCATCGACATTCCGATGCCGGGTGCCACGTTCTTCGGCGTCAACAACCCGCGCGCGGGCTTCATGGGCGGCTCCTACCTCGCGCAGGCGGCAATTGCTAAATGGGGGCTCGACATGGTCAAGACCGGCTATTTCCTGGAAGGCGAATTGCCGCAGTCCGGGCCGATCCCGGCGATGCGCACCGGCGGGCAGGTTGCCGGTTTCCTGGCGTCCGTCCCCGGCTTCGACCCGTCGCACGTTCTGAAATTCGATTCGAAGAACACGCTGGAGGAAAGCTTCTCGCAGACCAACAGCCTGATGGGAAAAATCCCGGCCGGCGTGCCGGTGATGGGCACCGCGATCAACGATCAGGCGACCACGGGCATTCTGCGCGCCGTCAAGCAGGCCGGCCGCGAGAATGATGTGATGGTCGTGGGACTTGGCGCGGACGAGAAGGATACGCTGGCCAGCGAACCGGCGTTCGTCGCCTCCGTCGGGTCCTTCCCCGAGCGGTATGGCAACTGGCTCCTGCCGATCGCGCTGGAGACGCTGGCGGGAAAGCCGTTGCCGCCGTCGGTGCTGATCAACCATGTGATGGTGACGAAGCAGACCATCTGCAAATACTACCCCGACCATCCGTGCGCGACCGGTGCAAGCCTCGCCTACACATTCCCGCAGGCGGCGTTCGAGCGGCATCTCGCGACGCTGCAAGCCGACAAGACCCTCGCCGACGTGAAGAACCTGATTCCGATCAATTAGGCGCGTGACCCCTCGCCTCGCCATGCGCGGCATCGCCAAGCGGTTTGGCGGTGTCGCCGTGCTGGACAGCGTGGACTTCTCCGTCCAGCCGGGCGAGGTGGTGGCGCTGCTCGGCTCGAACGGCGCCGGTAAATCGACGCTGATGAAGATTCTGACGGGCGTCTATCAGCGCGATGGCGGCAGCGTTGCCATCGACGGCCGCGAGGCGACGATGGCGACGCCGCGCGAGGCCGCCGCGCACGGCATCAGTTTTCTGCCGCAGGAAATCTCCGTCGTGCCGGAGATGACGGTTGCCGAAAACATCTGCCTCGGCGCCATCCCGAAACGCCGGGGCCTCGTCGATGACGCGGCGATGCGGGCGCGCGCGGAAAAGATCCTGACGCAGCTTGGCTTTTCCCATATCTCGCCGCGCGCCTTCGCCGCCGACCTCAGCGTCGCCGAACGCCGCATCGTCGAGATCGCGCGGGCGCTGGCGGCCGATGCGTCGATCCTCGTGATGGACGAACCGACCGCGTCGCTGACCGAGCAGGAGGCGGAAATGATCTTTCGGATCATTCGCCGGCTGCGGGAGCAGCAGACCTCCGTCGTCTACATCTCGCACTATCTGAAGGAGGTCTTCGCCATCGCCGACCGCATCGAGGTGCTGCGGGACGGCCGCAACGCCGGCAGTTTTCTGCCGAGCGAGACCACGGTCGCCACCGTCGTCGAGGCGATGCTCGGCACCGTCGCCGGCGACATGTTCGCCGCGCGGATGACGCGCACGCGTGGCGAGACGATTCTGACGGCGAAGAATCTCGGCTTGCGTACCAGTCTCGCCGACGTTTCCCTGAGCGTGGCACGAGGGGAAATCCTTGGCGTGTTCGGGCTGGTCGGCTCCGGCGTCGAACTGCTCGGCCGTGTCATCTACGGGGCCGAGGGCACGCGCCATCGCGGCACCATGATGTTCGCGGGCCAACCTTATGCGCCGCGACATCCGGCGGACGGCAAGCGCGCCGGCATCGGCTTCGTCAGTGCCGAGCGCAAGAAGGACGGCATCATCGCCGACCTGACGCTGCGGGAAAATCTCGTCGCTCCGTTCCAGCGCCGTTACGGCACCGGTCTGTTCACCTCGCACCGTCGCGAAACTTCGCGCGCAGTCGCGATGATCAAGTCGCTCGGCATCCGCACGCGCGGGCCGGAGCAGGAAATGCGCACCTTGTCCGGCGGCAACCAGCAGAAGGTCTGCCTGGCCCGCTGGCTCGACCCATCGGTGAAAATGCTGATTCTCGAAGAACCGACGCGCGGCGTCGATGTCGGCGCGCGTCGCGAAATCTACGGCCAACTCGTGGCCCTCGCGCGCGACGGTCTGGCCATTCTGGTGCTGTCGTCCGATGTCGAGGAAATCGCCGGACTGTGCGACCGGATGCTGGTGATCGACCGGGGTTCGATCGCCGCCGAATTCCCGGCCGGCACCGACGCCGGCACGCTGATGCACGCCACCACGACAGGGGCCGCGGCATGAGTGCTGCCATCGGCGGCCTGCGGCATTCGCGCACCGCTTCGGGCGTGCTGATCCTGCTCGCGTTCTATGTCGTGCTGCTCATCGCCTTTTCGTTCGCGACGCCGTTCTTCATGACGCTGCGCAACATGCTGGCGATCAGCTCCAACGTCGCCTTCATCGGCCTGATGGCCGCCGCCGGCACGCCGCTGATCATCGCCGGCGGCCTCGATCTGTCCGTCGCCGCCGTCGCCGGCCTGACCGGCGTGCTGATCGCCGTCCTCTATGGTCTCGGCATTCCCGTCTGGTTCGCCGTGCTGATCGCGGTGCTGATCGCGGTCGGCATCGGACTGCTGAATGGCGCGCTGGCGACCGGGCTGCAACTGAACCCGCTGATCGTGACGCTCGCGACGATGAGCATCGTGTCCGGCGCGGCGCTGATCCTGACAGGGGGATTGACCAAGCAGCTCGGCATTGCCGGGTTCAACTGGATCGGCGCGGGCCGCGTGTTCGGCGTGCCGGTACCGGCCGTGCTGATGCTGGCCGCCTACATTTTGCTTGCGATCACGCTGCGCGGCACGCGCTTCGGGCGCTACGTCTATGCGATCGGCGGCAGCGAGGAAACCAGCCGGCTCGTCGGCCTGCCGGTCAAGCCGGTGCAAGTCTCGCTCTATGTGATTTCCTCGGTCAGCGGTGCGATTGCCGGCACGATGCTGGCCGCGATGCTCGGTGCCGCCGCGCCGAACGCGGCCTCCCCGCATCTGCTGACCGTGATCGCCGCGATCATTCTCGGCGGCACCAGCCTGCAAGGCGGGCGCGGATCGGTGTGGGGCACGCTGGTCGCGGTGCTGATTCTCGGAACGCTCAACAACGGCTTGACGCTTCTCGACGTCTCGAGCTTCTGGCAGGACGTGACGCGCGGCGTCGTGCTGCTGCTCGCGGTCGGCGTGGACCAGGTCCGCCAGCGGTTGCAGAACCGATGAGCACCTTCGCGATGCTCGAAGCGATGCAGCCGCTGAATCGCAAGCCGGTGGCCGAGCGGGTCGCGCAGAAGCTGCTGGGGCTGATCCGCACCGGCAACCTCAAGGCCGGCGACAAGCTGCCGACGGAAGGCGAACTCGCCGCCGCGATGCAGGTCTCCCGGCCGGTGGTGCGGGAGGCGCTGCGCGGCCTGTCGATCCTCGGCGTCGTCGAAAGCCGGCAGGGCGGACGCTGCTATGTCACCGACCTCTCGCCATCGCGGCTGATGGCACCGTTGCAAATGGTGATCGCGGTCGACGAGGGCAACGTGGAGGCGCTGTACGAAGCCCGCAGCGCGGTGGAGAGCGAAATTCTCCGCCTCGGCGTCGCCCGTGTCGGTGACGAGGACATCGCGCGGCTGACGGAGCTTGTGCGCGCCGGCCATCTGCTGATGCGCGACGCGGTCGGGTTCCGCGTGCTCGATCTCGAATTCCATCAGACGCTGGCAGGTCTTTCGGGTAATCCGTTTCTTGAGCGCATCGCGCTGTCGCTGTACGATCTCGGCATCGAATATCGCCGCGTCGCGTCCGAGACGCCTGGCGTCATCGAACGCTCCGCCGCCGAGCACGCGGCGATCGTGGCGGCCGTCGCGCGGCGCGATCCGGCGCAGGCGGCCGAGGCGATGCGGGCACATCTGCGCAGCATCGCGCGCACGACGTTCGCGGCAATGACGAAACTGCACGGCCACCAGGGGTAATGACCATGGCATTCGTCAAGGATGCACTCAGGATCACGGATGTGCGCGTGTTCACGGTCGCGGCCGAAAGCGGCGGCGGCGACTATCACCGGCAGAAGCAGGGGCATTGGCTGATCGACACGCTGATCGCCAACCCGATGTCGCCGTATGCCGACTACAAGGCCAGCCGCACGTCCTGGGGCATCGGCGTGCTCGGCTCGATCGTCGTCGAGATCGAGACGGCGGGCGGGCATGTCGGCGTCGCCACCGGCTTCGGCGGGCCGCCGGCCGGGTGGCTGATCCAGCAGCATTTCCGCCGCTTCCTGATCGGCGCGGACGCGCGCAACATCAACCTGCTGTGGGACCAGATGTTCCGCGCCTCGATGTTCTATGGCCGCAAGGGCCTGACGATCGCGGCGATCAGCGTCGTCGATCTGGCGCTGTGGGACCTGGTCGGCAAGGCGCGCGGCGAGCCGGTGTATAACCTGATCGGCGGGCTGTGCCGCGACGGGATCGAATTCTACTGCACCGGGCCGAGGCCGGAGGCGGCGAAGGCGCTCGGCTTCTGGGGCGGCAAGGTGCCGCTGCCGCACGGCCCCGCCGACGGCGAGGACGGGCTGCGCAAGAACGTCGCCTTCCTCGCGGCGCACCGCGCGGCGGTCGGGCCGGACTTTCCGCTGATGGTCGATTGCTACATGGCACTGACCGTCCCGTACGCGATCCGGCTCGCCGAGAAATGCAAGAAGCTCGACATCTACTGGTGGGAGGAGGTTCTGCACCCGGACGATGTGGAAGGCTTCGCGCAGTTGCGGCAGGCGCACCCGACGCTGAAATGGACCACCGGGGAGCACGAATATTCCCGCTACGGCTTCCGCCGCCTGATCGAAGGGCGGCTGATCGACATCCTGCAACCGGACGTGATGTGGGTCGGCGGCCTGACCGAACTGCTGCGCATCGCCGCCCACGCGGCAGCCTACGACCTGCCGGTGATCCCGCACGGGTCCGGCCCGTACTCGTACCACTTCATCGCCTCGCAACCGACGTCCCCGTTCTGCGAATACGTGGCCGCAAGCCCGGACGGGCGATCCGTGCTGCCGGTGTTCGGCGGGTTGTTCAGCGGCGAACCGCTGCCGACCGGCGGCAAGCTGAAGGTTGGCGACGCGCCCGGCTTCGGCATGGCGCTGCTCGATCCGTCCGCGCTGGTGCCGGTGCCGGCGGCGGCGTGAGGCGAGGGACTGAGTAGATTCCGAGTCTACGCCCCGGTTCCGCCGGCCGCTACCGTCGGCTTCGCACGGCGGAAGGCCACACATCATGTTAATCGTCGCATCGGCCCTGAAGGGCTACGGCATCCATTCCAGCGAGGGCCGGCTCGGCTCCGTGCGTGACCTGCTGATCGACGACACGACCTGGAAGGTGCGCGGGGTCGTCGTCGATACCGGAAGCTGGCTGACCTCGCGCAAGGTGCTGCTGCACCCGCAGGCGCTCGGCACGCCGGATTATGAGCGGGAGGCGTTTTCGGTCGCGCTGACCAGGCGCCAGATCGAGGACAGCCCGAGCATCGAGACGGACGAGCCGGTCTCGCTGCAAATGCAAAACAGCCTGTACAACTATTACGGCTGGGCGCCGCTGTGGGGCGGCAGCTATTTCGGCGGCGGGGCGATGGCGTCGCCGATCTCGGGGCCGGCCTATTTCGGCATGGCGTCCGAGCGCGCCAGCCAACGATTCAACGGCTCCGACGATCAGGGCGACCCGCACCTGCGCAGCGGCGAATCGATCGTCAGCTACCACATGGAAGCGAGCGACGGCGCCATCGGCCACCTGGAAAATCTGATGGTCAACGACGAAAACTGGACGATCCACTACCTGATCGTCGATACGCGCAACTGGTGGCCCGGCAAGCACGTGCTGATCTCGCCGTTCGCCGTTACGAACATCAACTTTTCGGACCGGCAGATCGCGCTCAACGTGACGTCCGAGCAGGTGAAGTCGAGCCCGCCGTGGGACCCGGTGGTGGCGATCGACACATATTACCAGCAGCAGTTGCACAACCATTACGGCTGGCGCGGCTACGGCTGGTGAGCGCGTTCGCGTGACTCAACGGACTTTCACCGTTTCCTGAATCCGGGTAGGTGGGCGGCGCAGTCGCGGGGCGGCCGGGCACGCTGGGTGCCCTCGGTCCTCCGCGCGACCCGCCCAGGTCTCGGGCAGGAGGCGACGTGGACGCGCAAGTGACTGAGCCGGCGGCATCTTCCGCGCCCGAGCCGCCCCCGCCGGCCGCCAGCCCCGCCCCTGCCCCCGCCGCATCCGCGTCCGGTTCCTCCGGCAAGCCGGCCTTCCCGCCGCCGGCACCGGCGCCGACGCGGGAGGGGCCGAAGGGCATCCGCTACGATTTCAACCTCGGTGCCCGCGTCGTCGTGCCGGAGGGCGCGTGGCGGGTGCAATTGCGCGACCTCGACAGCGGCAACATCCTGTTCGACACGCAATGCTCGGGCTCGTTCATCAACAGCGCCAAGCGGTTCTTCGTGCGGTTTCGCATCGAGGTCTGGGAGGCCGGGGAGAGCGTGTTCCGCCACGACTACAGCGCGGACAAGCAGGAAGTGCTGATCCAGTTCCCGGTCGGCACGCTCGGCGACCCGATGGGGTGGCTCCCTTACGCGGTGAAATTCCAGGACAAGCACAACTGCAAGCTGACCTGCGCGATGTCGGAGGCGCTGATCCCGCTGTTCCGCGACAGCTACCCGCACATCACCTTCATCACCACCGACGAGGTGAAGCCCGAGCTGTATTACGCCACGTACAGCATCGGCCTGTTCTTCGACGATGCCGACCATATCTGGCAGCCCACCGATTTTCGCCATGTGGGGCTGCACCGCACCGCCGGCTATATCCTGGGCGTCGACCCGCAGGAGATCGCGCCCCGCATCAGCATCCCCGACCCGTCACGGCCGATCGCCGAGCCGTACGTGGTGATCGCCACACAGGCCTCGACCCAGTGCAAATACTGGAACAATCCGTCGGGCTGGCGGGAGATCGTCAAGTTCATCGAGGATGCGGGCTACCGCGTCGTCTGCATCGACAAGCTCCCGGTCAACGGGTTCGGCATCGTCTGGAACCACATCCCGCACGGTGTGCGCGACGAGACCGGCGACCGCCCGCTGACCGAGCGCGCCCGCTGGCTGCGCCACGCGGAGTTCTTCGTCGGCCTGTCCAGCGGACTGTCGTGGCTCGCCTGGGCGGTCGGCACGCCGACCGTGCTGATCAGCGGATTCACCCACCCGACCAACGAGTTCGCGACGCCGTACCGGGTGTTCAACTACCACGCCTGCAACAGTTGCTGGAACGACGTGCGCCACCGGTTCGACCACCACGACTATCTGTGGTGCCCGCGCCACGCCAACACGCCGCGCCAGTTCGAATGCACGAGGCTGATCACTGCCGAGCACGTCAAGGACACGATCCGCCGCATCCCCGGCTTCGGCGAGGCGAACGCAGATCGGAGCGGCGCGCGCTGAGCGGTGCGCTTGCGGGGCGGCGCACGCATTCTTTGAGTATGCCACAGAAAGCTCCCTCTCCCCTTGTGGGAGAGGGCCAAGGTGAGGGGTTGCGCCGCACAGACTTGGAGTGGGCGGCCCCCCTCACCCAACCCTCTCCCACAAGGGGAGAGGGCTTTCTCGCGGCCGGCGCATTCGTGTTCCACTCAATGAATTCTTGCTCAGGACGCCGGCTGCAACGCCTCCACCCGCAGACACGCCCACCCCACCAGCGCCCCGCAGGTGGCGACAAGCAGGGCGGCGGCCATCGGGCGGGCGGTGCCGTCGGCCGCGATGCTCATCAGGAACGTCGTCACCGAACTGAAGGTGAACTCGGTGCCCGCGCCGATCGCGGCGGCGGCACCCGCCACAGCGCCGAACGGCTCCATCGCCGTCAGGAACGCGGGGCCGAGGATCTGGCCGAGGCTGAGGAACATCAGCAGCGTCATCAGGACCAGCGGCCACAGCGCCGCCAGGCCGCCGAACACCAGGGACGCGAAGCCGAGGGCGGCGAGGCCAAGCACGAGCGCGGACACGCCGATCAGCCGCCGGGCGCCGAAGCGGCGCAGCAGCGGCGCGTTCAACTGGCTCGGGCCGATCAGGCAGATCGCGTGCAGCGCGAACAGCATCCCGAACGCCGATGGCGTGAGGCCGTGCAGCGTCACGAACACGAACGGCGAGCCGGCGATGAAGATGAACAGCACCGCCTGCGCGCAGGCCGCGATCGCGATCGGCGCCAGGAACCGGCGGTCGCCCAGCAGCCGCCGGTAGGTCAGCAGGATGCCGACCGACCGGAATGGCACGCGCTGGGCCTGCGGCAGAGTCTCCGGCAGTTGCCGCGCCACCATCAGCCAGACCGCCGCGCCGATCGCGATCAGCACGACGAAGATCAGCCGCCAGGACGTGTATTGCACCAACAGGCCGCCGAACACCGGCGCCAGGATCGGCGAGATGCTCAGCGCGCCGATCGCAAGCGACAGCAGGCGCGCCGCCTCCGGGCCGGTATGCTCGTCGCGGATCACCGCCATCGGGATCACCGCCGTCGCCGCCGCCCCCAGGCCCTGCAAGAAGCGCGCGGCGATCAGCAGGCCGATCGAGGGGGCGAGGCCGGCGGCGACGCAGCCGACCAGGAACAGGCCGAGCCCCGCGAAAATCGGGCGCCGCCGCCCCAGCGCGTCCGACACCGGCCCGTAGACGAGCTGCCCGATCGCCAGCGCCGCGAAAAAGCTGGTCATGCTGAGCTGGACGGTGCCGGGGTCCGTGTGCAGCTCCCGCGCGATGGCGGCGAAGCCCGGAATATACATGTCGATCGCGAACGCACCGACGGCGATCAGCAGCCCGAGCACGAGGGCCCGGCGGTAGATGGAGGTCGTCATGGCGGGCCCTGGCGGTTGGGCGCCTGCCTAACACGGTTTCCATGCGATGCCGACCGGCTTGCCGGGCACACGTGAACTGTCCACACTACATTGCATAACGCTCAGGAGGGCTTCGGACGAATGTGTGGGATCGCCGGATATTGGGCCTTGGCCGGACGCGATCTCGCCCCGTCTGAATTCCACCGGTTCGTCGACAGCCTCGCGCACCGTGGCCCCGACGGGTCCGGCGTCGAGCGGTTCGGGGCCGATCGCCTGTGGCTCGGCCATCGGCGCCTGTCGATCATCGACACGTCCGACCGGGGCCGCCAGCCGATGTCGTACGCGAACGGGCGCTACTGGCTGACCTTCAACGGCGAGATATACAACTATATCGAATTGCGCGACCTGCTGCGCCAGCTCGGACACCAGTTCGCCACCGAATCGGACAGCGAGGTCGTTCTCGCGGCCTATGCCGAATGGGGAGCGGACTGCCAGACCCGCTTCAACGGCATGTGGGCGTTCGCGATCTGGGACGACGCGGAAAAGTGCCTTTTCCTGTCGCGCGATCGTTTCGGCGTCAAGCCGCTGCACTATGCCGACATCGACGGCGGGTTTTCGTTCGCCTCCGAACTCAGGAGCTTCTTGCAGCTTGAGGGCTGCTCCGGCCGGTTCGACGAAAACGTGGTTGCGGCGACGCTGCGGAACGTCATGGCGTTCGAGAGTACACCGGTCACGCTGCTGCCGGGGGTCCAAAGGCTGCCGGGCGGCCATTGCCTGATGGTCCGCCGCGACGGCAGGCGGCTGACCCAATGGTGGCGGACGGAAGACCACCTGCCGGAAATTCCCGCGACGCTCGACGCGCAGGCCGAGCGTTTTCGCGAACTGTTCCTGGATAGCTGCCGCATCCGGCTGCGCAGCGACGTGCCGGTCGCAACGTCCCTGAGCGGCGGGCTCGATTCCAGCGCGGTGGCCTGCGCCGTCGCGGAGCTTGGCAGGCGCGGCACCGTCGATCACGTGCCGGAGGACTGGCAGCGCGCCTTCGTTGCCTGCTTCCCCGGCACGACGCTGGACGAGCGGCGCTACGCCGAGCAGATCGTCGCGCATACCGGGATGCGGGCGCATTACCACGACCTCGACGCCACCGCCGCCGCCGCCGAGCTGGAGGACATCATCTTCGATCTGGAGGAGATCTTCACCGTGCCGCTGGTCGGCGCCTGGACGATCTACCGGCAGATGCGCCGCAACGGCATTCGCGTGAGCCTCGACGGGCATGGGGCGGACGAAGTGCTCGGCGGCTACAGTTCCTTCGTCGATCGCCTGATCAACGAGCCGCCGGCGACGCTGCGCCGCTACAACGACCTGAAGACCGTGCGCGCCGGCCTTTCCGGCGGCACCGACATCAGCACCAGCGGCGCGCTGCTGGAGCGGCGGCGGCTGAAGCAGGATGTCCGGTTCCTCGGCAAATACGCGCTGAAGCGGCTCGGCCTGCTCGACAATGTGCGCCCCGTCCGAGCGATCCCCACGCCGCCGATCAGCGCCTTCCTCAACCCGGCGATGGCCGGCATCCAGGTGTCGGTCCCGGACGAGTCGGACACGCCGGGCAGGACCGACCTGTCGCGCGAGCAGTATCGGTGGTTCCATTCCGGCCTGCTGCCGACGTTCCTGCGCTGCATCGATCGCGCGTCGATGGCGCACGGGATCGAGGTGCGCAGCCCGTTCATGGACTGGCGGCTGGTCACGTTCGCGTTCGCCCTGCCCGACGAAAGCAAGATCGGCGGGGGCCTGACCAAGCGCATCCTGCGGCTGGCGATGCGGGACCTGATGCCCGACCCGGTCCGGCTGCGGACGCAGAAAATTCATTTCTCCACGCCGATCGCCGAATGGGGCCGGGGCGCGCTGAAGGAGTGGCTGCTCGACCTGTCCGCCAGCCGCGCGTTTCTCGAAACCTCCGCCTGGGACGGGCCGGCGGTGCGCGCGGCGGTCGAACACGCCGTGACGGAAAACGGGAACATCAGCACGGTGTGGCCGATCCTGAACGCCCATGTGCTCCAGGAACGTTTCAAGACGGCGGCGCTGGCGCGGCCCCGGGAAACCGAGGCGCTGGCCCACTGACGGCGGATCAGCCGGTTGGAATGACGACCAAAAAGAAGCGCGATGTCGGCACATCCGCTTTCCCCGCCAGCCGGGTGAACGGCAGCGCCTCATCGACTCGATAGTACAGTTCGAAGCCCGGCGGGAAGAAATCGAGCACGTCCGCGTTCTTCGCGCCGTATTTGCCGAGCACGTCGTCGCCATGCATCTCGATGAACCAGGTCGCGCGGGTCGCCAGCGTTTTCGCCGCTCCGCGCAGTGCGGCGATCTCGTGGCCCTCGATGTCGAGGAACAGCACATCCGGCGCACCGAATTGCGCCGCCAGCCCGTCGATCGTGACGGCACGGACGGGCCTGGTCAGGAACGCGCCCTTGTCCAGCGAAACGGAGCCGTTGAGGGATTCGGAGAAGAATATGTCTCCCTCGGTCTCGGCGACCACCGCGTGCAGCGTGACGATGTTGTCGAGCCCGTTTGCCGCCGCGTTCCTCGCGCCGATCTCGCAGTTGTGGCCGGCGCCCTCGACGGCGACGATCTTTCCGGTCGGGCCTGCCTCCCTGGCCAGCATCATCGCGACGACGTTCTGGTGCGCGCCCATGTCGAACACCAGGGCACCCGCGCGCAGGCCGTGGCGGCTCAGCAGGTCGATCTCGCCAAGCCGCTCCCAGTCGCGATCGTACCAGCCGCGCGCCAGTTCATCGGCGATATGAACCTTGAACCTGTGCCCGCCATAGACGTGCTCGACCGTGGTCGCGGCGAACAGCTTCGACTTCACCGAGAATTTCAGCTCGCGCAGGCGATTGTAGACGGATGGCAGGCGCTGCATCGCGCGTCGCTTGAGGTCCTGCATGTCAGTGCCCTTTGCAGCCGGCCGCGGGTTCATACTGTTGAATTGCAGCCGGGAGTCGGGCGTCGCGCTGGGGCACGATGGCGCGCAGCGCGAAGGCCATGTCGGCGACCGCGTGCGGCAGATCGAACCATTTTCCCGTCTTGATCGCGTGCAGCGCGCGATGCGCCGGCGCCACCACGATGTAGGCGAGCAGCTTCGCCGGCTTACGTTCCCACAGCAGGTAACGCTTGACGCTGGTATAGAAACGCGCCCGCTCCCGCATCCTGAACCGCTGCCTGTCGACCGCCGCATTGCGCGTCGGCGGCAGGTGGGTGTTCACCAGCGCCGGCTCCAGCCGGATCGTGTAGCCGAGGGACAGCAGCCGGGCGCAGAGGTCCATGTCCTCGTACCCATAGAAGATCGTCTCGTCGAAGCTCGCCTCCGCGAAGGCGGCGCGGGGGAACAGGTTGCAGTTGAGGTTGATGTTCTCGTGGCGGCCGTTCGGCGGCTTGCCGAAGAAGCCGAGGAACGTCGCATTCCCCGCGATCACCGGATGGTCCGTCTCGATCACCGTGCCGGTGACCAGCGTGCGGGACGGCAGTGTCGCGATCACGGCGCGGGCGCGGGCGATGAAATCGGCTGAGACCACCGCGTCGTCATCGAGCAGGCTGACGAAGTCGCCGGTCGCGGCTCGGATCACCGCGTTGCGGTTCGCGCACAGGCCGCGACGCGGGCCGCGCAGGTAGCGCACCCACGGAAAAGCCCCGCACACGGCCGCGACTTCGGCCCCGTCGCGGCTGTCGTCGGAGACCAGCACCTCGTCCGGCTGCACGTCGCCGTCGGCGATCGAGGCGAGGCAGCGGCGCAGGATGTCGGGCCGATCCACCGTGCAGATCAGCACGGAAAGCGTCGCCGGCGCCGTGGCGGGCGCATCGGTTACGGGTGGTCCCGAAGGCTCTCTCCGCTGCACCAATTGCCATCCCCGCCCTTCGCATCGACGCAGTCTTCGCTGATCCGCGCGGCAGGGGCAAGCCGCTCGCCGCGCCCTCGCGAGGCCGTAACGACCTGTCGCGCGGATGAGCTATCTTTTCCCGGTGAAATGGGCAAAGTTGTAGCTGCCACGATCAAGTTCGCGATCATGTTATTTCGATCTGCACGCAACGCCGTGTCGGCGCCAGCGGAGTGTTATTGCTACGATATGAAACATCCATGGACCGCAATGGCTTCTGGCGTCAAAGCCCCCTCCCCTTGTGGGAGGGGGTTGGGGGAGGGGTGGGGCCGTACGCGGCTCACGCCCCAGCGACCCCTCCCCCCAGCCTTGATCCGCTTCGCGGCTCAAGCCCACAAGGGGAGGGGG